>ENA-OPDF01000898-OPDF01000898.1-human-gut-metagenome-genome-assembly--contig:-NODE-898-length-19495-cov-2.634619_pt1 | contig 19495 bp, 17 predicted proteins | sample MGYA00241575_ERZ501501 | MGnify/ENA primary metagenome ERZ501501 (study PRJEB25962, sample SAMEA1972229) | human gut metagenome | biome: human gut; feature: human-associated habitat; material: faeces... | reverse complement strand
ATTAAGAGTCAGGTGCTCTACCAAATGAGCTAGCGGCCCGTATTTATTATGTTGTGTTCGTCACAACAGATTAGAGTATACATTAGTTCTTTTTATAATGCAAGTGTTTTTTTCAACTTTTTTCATTTTTATTTGTTCGGTATTACTCTGCTCCTATCCCATACCAAAATTACCAGTTATATATATTGTTTGAATATCATTTTCGCCTATGTTATTATTATAAGGTATGACTTTTTCAATAAAAAGAAGATTTTTACAATAAATAGATGGAGATTACTATGAGACTGAGAAATGTAAAAGGATCAAGAGAGACTATCGCAGCAAATGACTATGTAGTGCACAATGAAACAGGCATGAAGGGGCATTGGCATGAGTTATTTGACAACGATAACCCTATACATATTGAGATAGGCATGGGCAAGGGACAGTTCATCATGGAGCTTGCAAGACGCAATCCTGATATCAATTACATAGGCATAGAGAAGTATTCAAGTGTCCTGGTGCGTGCCCTTGAGAAAAGAGAGCTTGAACCTGAGATGACGAATCTCTACTTTATAAGAATGGATGCCGAATATATAACTGACGTATTCGATACAAATGAAGTAGATAGAATATATCTCAATTTCTCGGACCCATGGCCAAAGGACAGGCATGCCAAGAGACGTCTCACATCTACACATTTTCTTGGTCTGTATGATCAGCTCCTCGCCCCTGAGGGAAGAGTTATATTTAAGACTGATAACAGAGGTCTCTTTGATTTCTCTCTGGAACAGGTTCCCGAGGCAGGATGGATCCTTGAGAACTACACATATGACCTTCACAATTCAGAATACAACGAAGGCAACATCATGACCGAGTATGAGACCAAATTCTCAGCAATGGGAACACCTATCAACAGACTCGTCGCATACAGAGAAAAGAAATAAACGTTGATTTTGCATTTGTTGACACACAGTTTTTGGTATACTACAATGAAGATTACAGCAAATTTATGGAAAGGAGTTTCATCATGGATACATCTTCTATAGAAAGTCTCAAATTGGTGCGCAAGACCAATCAGGATCTGTTGAATTTCTTCAATGATTCATATATCAGCAAGCTTGAGCAGGTTCAGTCACTCAAAACTGAAGATTTTGAACTCAAGGCAAAAATAGACCAGCTTATAAAGACATTAGATGTATACTCCTTCAAGACAAGCACTGGTCACAATGTATTTTCACCATTCTCAGTAGACACCACCTCACAGCAGGAAAAGGCTACTCAGATAGAGCTTCAGTTAAAAGAGCTTCAGGATATGCAGCAGACTCTTCATCTTCAGATCAAAGAGGACGAAGAAGAAACCGCATTGCTTAAGAAGCGTATAACTGATTTATCCACCTCCAACAGACATATAGATGATCTTCTGACGGAGGTGACTGAGGAAGTATCTACTATTAATAATGAAGATACAACAGAAACAGGCGGACCAGATACTGATTCCCTGACAGCAGCGGATCACGGAAAAAATATCCTCAGATTGTACCAATATGAGAAAAAACAGCTTGCGGACAGGATTCAATCCGACATCACAGATGTTCTTGACTCCAATTCACACAAGCTGGATGTACTGTCCTGGCTTATAAGATCAGATATCAACAGAGCTAAGGTCACACTCGAAGAGCTCACCTCATCAACGGCAAAACTTGCCGACCATGTAGATGAACTTGCCAATTCTCTCTCTGGAGAATCAGACAGCGAAGAGCCTGTATGGAATCATCTTGAGAAACTTTTCCAGGGTTACAAGGATGAACATCCTGAATGTGGCATATCATACGATATCAACTGTGCTGATTATGCCATGAATATTCCAGGTATTGTAGCCACATATCTTTTATCAATAACTAAAGATATTATGGACAACATATTTGTTCATTCAAATGCCAACAAGGTCTCAATCAAGATATATCTGAGCAGTAAGCTCATAGATGTATATATCAACGACAATGGCGTGGGTATAGACAACAATTATGATACCAACAGTCCATGGTACAGCAGTCTCCACAGAATCAAGGAGATCATATATCTGTTAAATGGAACTCTGAAGATCGATGGAGATTCAAAAACCGGAACAAATGTAAGATTTACTATTCCACTTGAATAATAACGTATCTGTTGAAAGACATATATTACTTAGTTTACAGGTTGGATATCTTAAAGTAGCAAAGTGTTATATTGTGTATATGTTGTTTTATCAACACATATATATTTCGAATAAAATAAACATAAAAGGAACATTATCATGAAAGAAAAAATTGCACAGCTTATCTCAAATAACGTAGAAGGAATCGAAATGTCAGATATCATGGCTTCAATCGAGATCCCACCACGCCCTGATATGGGTGATTTTGCATTTCCTTGCTTCAGGCTGGCAAAGGTGCTCAGAAAAGCCCCAAATATGATTGCAGCCGATATAAAGGAAGCCATAGGAGATGTAGATTTCATCGAGAAGATCGATGTAGCAGGTGCATACCTGAACTTCTATATCAAGAAAGATGTATTTGTAAAGACAATGATAGAGGCAGCCAACACAGATGACTTCGGCAAATCCGATATAGGCAAGGGACAGACCATATGTATTGACTACTCATCTCCTAACGTTGCAAAGAATTTCCACGTTGGCCATCTCAGAACTACAATAATCGGTAACTCTCTTTACAAGATTCATTCCAAGCTTGGATACAATGTTGTAAGAATAAATCACCTTGGCGATTGGGGCACACAGTTTGGTAAGCTTATCGTAGCTTACAAGGCATGGGGTTCAAAGGAAGCTGTTGAGAAGGATGGAATCTCAGAGCTCATGAAGCTGTATGTGAAGTTCCATGAAGAGGCTGACAAGAATCCAGAGCTTGTTGACGAGGCAAGAGCATGGTTCAACAAGATGGAAAATGGAGACGAGGAAGCACTCAGCATATGGCAGTGGTTCAAGGATATAAGTCTTGTTGAATACAAGAGAACATACAACCTCCTCGGAATGGATTTCGACTACTATCTTGGAGAGAGTTTCTATAGAGACAAGTGCCAGGCTGTTGTGGACAAGGTTAAGGCTGCCGGTCTTCTGAAGGAGAGCGAAGGTGCTATGATCGTTGATCTCTCAGATTACGATATGGCTCCATGTATCATAACCAAGAAAGACGGAAGCTCAATATACGCAACAAGAGATCTTGCTGCTATATTCTATAGAAAAGACACATATCATTTCTCAAAGTGCTTATATGTAACCGGTCAGGAGCAGAAACTTCATTTTGCACAGGTATTCAAGGTAGTTGAGCTTCTTGGAAACGAATGGGCAAAGGATCAGCTTGTTCATATTCCTTATGGTCTTGTAAGTCTTGAGGGAGCAAAGCTTTCTACCAGAAGCGGTAATATCATATACGCAGAGGATATTCTGAAGGATGCCATTGCAAAGAGTCTTGAGATAATCACCGAAAAGAGCCCAAATCTTCCAAACAAGGAGGATGTAGCCAAGAAAGTTGGTGTTGGTGCTGTTCTTTTCAATGACTTATATAACCAGAGAATCAAGGATGTATCATTTAGCTGGGATAAGGTTCTCAACTTTGATGGTGAGACAGGTCCTTATGTTCAGTATACACATGCAAGATGCTGCAGCGTTGTAAGACTTGCTGAGTCATTCGATCCATCAAAACCGGTTAACTACAGTCTCATTACAGAGCAGGATGCCATAGAGTTATTAAAAGAGATCAACAGATTCCCATCTGTGATCAAGGATGCTGCTGATAAGTATGAGCCATCTGTTGTAGCAAGATATGCAGTTGATGTTGCTCAGGCATTTAACAAGTTCTATAACTCAACAAGAATCAATGTAGATGATGTTGAGCTCAAGAATGCAAGAGTTATGCTCACATATCTCACTAAGAATACAATATCTGAGGCACTTAACCTCCTTGGAATTGAAGCTCCAGAGGCAATGTAATCAGTGTTTCTTCTATATTAATATATGACCATATAACCTGGTTAAAGAAAAAGAGAATGTTTCACGTGAAACATTCTCTTTTTCTCATATATCTCCAGGAACCATTTTAAATTATATTGTCATAGATATTATTGTTTTTGATACTTTTCTCTAAATAATATTACTCATGATATTTCTGTTCTGAATATTCTTTTCTGGCTGTCATTGTTCTGGATATTATTGTTCTGAGTATTATCGTTCTGAGTATTATCATTCTGAATATTGTCTTCTAAACACTATCTTCCAGACATCATTGTTTCGAAATTATTATCCTAGATAATTTTGTTCTGAATATCTTTACTTCAGGTATTTTTCTTATATCTGAATATTTTTAGGTATTCTTCTCTTGTTTTTCTAAGTTTTACAATTTCTTTGTGAAGAAATTGTTTATTACAATAACAAAATCATATTTCTAACCATATTACGTATTATATAATCTCTTCTGTTCTATTCCTTTATATACTTCTATATTCTACATTGCGTTTTTATGAATACAGAATCTTTAAAGCTGTTAATTAATAAATTATATGGTGATTTAAATAATTTCAATAAATAGATCATTTGTATATTTAATTTTGCTTTAATATTATATATATTTGAATGTTTCACGTGAAACTTTATGATAAACGTATTTCAACTCAAACTTCAGATATCGCATACATTTGTTTTCTACACTTATAAATCTTTTACATCTTGTTTGTTGTTTCTGCTACCTTATTATTCATTTACATTATTACAAAGTATTTTACAACTCAATTATCACTCCATGAACTACTTTTCTGATTTATTTGATAATATTCATGTTTCACGTGAAACATTTTCATCATTACATATAATATTTATATGTCTAAGTAATCCACATATAATAATTGTACTTTCTTGTCTATTATTCTGATTTTTCAAAGAATTTCCAGAACTTTCAAGCATAGTCAATACTTTACTTGCCTTTTTAACCATTAATTCAATTATAAAATGTTTCACGTGAAACTTTACCCATATAACGAATACAAAACATGCACCCACTGTTTATCAGATTTTACACAGTTTAATTGCCACTTTGTATACGATATTATCCATTCATTAGATAATAAAATGTTTCACGTGAAACATTTTATTAAACATCATATTTTTTCTGTATTTTGTAGAATTAGCACTTTATAAGTGCTATAATAGACAAGCACTATTTATAACATAAAATATCATCATATTTTATCTATATTAAATAAGCAAACAACAATGTTTCACGTGAAACATTCTTTTTTTGAATGAAAAGGAGACAAAATGGGCAGAATTATAGCGATTGCTAACCAGAAAGGTGGCGTTGGCAAGACAACAACAGCCATAAACCTTGCCGCATGTCTGGCAGCAAAGGGTAAAAAGGTTCTGGCCGTTGATATGGATCCACAGGGCAATATGACAAGTGGATTAGGTGTAGACAGGGATTCTCTTGAATACACAGTCTATGATATGTTGAGAAATGAGTGCAACATAGGAGAATGTATGCTCATAAACGTATATCCTGGTCTTAATCTCATTCCTGCCAACAGAGAACTGGCAGGTGCTGAGGTTGAATTTGTCGGAATGGAGGATATGCAGCACATTCTTAAGACACATATCAAGAAGGTAAAGAACAAATTTGATTACGTTATCATTGATTGTCCTCCTGCACTTGGAATGCTTACTGTAAATGCTCTTACAGCAGCAAATACGGTACTTGTACCTATTCAATGTGAATTTTTCGCACTGGATGGTCTCTCACAGTTGGTATACACTATCGAACTGATAAGAAAAAATCTGAACAGACTTCTTACTATAGAAGGTGTTGTATTTACAATGTTTGACTCAAGAACCAATTTATCAGTTCAGGTTGTTGAAAATGTAAAAGAAAACCTCAAACAACACATATACAACACAGTTATACCGAGAAATGTCAGACTTGCTGAAGCGCCAAGTTACGGAATGCCAATAATTGAGTATGATCCAAGATCAGCCGGAGCTGAGCATTATATGATGTTGGCAGATGAAGTTATAGAAAATGACTACTATAGATAATGGAGGGCTAATATGGCACAGAAAAAAGGGTTAGGAAGAGGTTTGAACGACCTTTTAGGCACTTCAGAGGCTTCAAAGCCGTCCCGAAGTAGAAATAATCAGCAAAACTCCTCTGAAAACACAAGTAAAGAGGTAAAAACAGTAACCAAAGAGGTTGTGAAGGAAGTTGTAAAAGAGGTTGAACAGAAGATTAAGATCAATCTCATTGAGCCAAATAAGTCACAGCCAAGAAAACAGTTTGATGAAGAGGCATTACAGGAATTATCTGATTCCATTAAGAAATATGGTGTTCTTGAGCCTCTGATTGTCACTAAAAAAGGCGATTATTATGAGATAATTGCAGGTGAAAGACGTTGGAGAGCTGCCAGAATGGCAGGAATAAAGGAAGTTCCTGTAGTTATACGTGATTATACTGACAAAGAAATAATGGAGATTTCTCTTATAGAGAATATTCAGAGAGAAGATCTGAATCCAATTGAAGAAGCTGAGGCTTACGAAGCTCTTATATCGGAATATAATCTCAAGCAGGAAGAAGTTGCAGAGAGAGTATCAAAAAGCAGATCAACAATAACCAATTCTCTCCGACTTCTGAAGCTTTGCGAGGATGTAAGACAGATGGTCATGTATAATATGATATCAACAGGACATGCCAGAGCACTTATTCCTATAGAAGATCCTAAATTACAGTACGAAACGGCTGCAATTGTATACGATCAGAAGCTCAGTGTTAGAGAAACAGAGGCATATGTAAAGGCAATTCTGGAGAAAAAGCCGGAAAAAGAGGAAAAACAGAAGCCTCAAAAGGATTTATCCGTCTTCTATTCTGATATAGAGAACAAATTAAAGTCAATTTTAGGTGCAAAGATAGCTATCAAGGCATCTAATAACGACAAAGGCAAAATTGAGATAAACTACTATTCTCAGGACGAGCTTGACCGAATAACAGAGATGCTTTACTCAATCAATAAAGAAATGATGTAGTAACCATCTGCATCATACATATGCACAATCAAGGAAGGACAATATTATAATGGAAAGTTCCATATTACAAAAAATAGGTATTGATCCTGCCTACATACTAATTGGTATGCTGGTTCTCATAATAGCCTTGTTTGTACTATTATTCATATTGATGGGCAATATTAAAAATAGAAACAAACAGATAAAAAGGCTGTTGAGCGGAACTCAGGCAGGTGATCTTGAAGATATTATCATGAAAAGATTCGCTGAGATGGATGCTGTAAAAAACAATTCCAAGCGACTCACAAAGGAACATAAGGAAATACAGAGTCATCTTTCAGCATGTGTCAGTAAAATTGGTCTTGTAAAGTATAATGCATTTGAAGGAATGGGTGGTAATCTAAGTTTTGCACTTGCTCTTCTGGATACAGAGAACAATGGTGTCGTACTCAACTGTATGCATACCAGAGAAGGCTGTTTTAACTATGCAAAAGAGATCATAGGTGGTGAAGCATATGTTGCACTGTCAGAAGAGGAAAAAGAGGCTATTGAACGAGCTAAAACCCTCGAGGATGAAATAGCTGAAAACAAACTAAAATAACCATATTTCAAAAAAATATTATACAAAACATGCAACGTACAAATGTGTATGAAACACATAAAATAGAAAAGCGTATAAAGCACAAAAGTATATAAAATACAAAAGCGTATAAAACAAAAAAGCGTATAAAACGTAAAATCGCTAAAACGATAAGAACAAGATTTATAAAATAAACAAGAAAATAAAAAGAACCAAAAACATGAAAATATATTATGTAGCTACATTATTATAATATATTTTCAAATAAATTTATATATTTAATAGGAGGATATCATGATTGATATTAAATTCTTAAGAGAAAACCCAGACGTAGTAAAACAGAATATAAAGAATAAATTCCAGAATGACAAACTTCCACTTGTCGATGAAGTAATAGAGCTTGACAAACAGGCTCGTGCTGCTCAGCAGGAAGCTGATACACTCAGAGCAAACAAAAATGCAATAGCAAAGCAGATCGGTGCTCTTATGGCTCAGGGAAAGAAGGAAGAGGCTGAGGAAGTTAAGAAGCAGGTTGCTGAGACATCAGCAAGACTCAAGGAGCTTGAAGCTTTAGAGCCTGAGCTCAAGGAGAAGGTTAAGAAGATCATGATGATAATTCCTAACATCATTGATCCATCAGTTCCTATAGGAAAGGATGACTCAGAGAATGTAGAGGTTCAGAAGTATGGTGAGCCTGTTGTTCCTGACTTTGAGATTCCTTATCATGCAGATATCATGGAGGCACTTGGAGGAATTGACCTCGATTCAGCAAGAAAAGTTGCAGGAAACGGCTTCTACTATCTCATGGGCGACATAGCAAGACTTCACTCTGCTATTATCTCATACGCAAGAGATTTCATGATAGACAGAGGATTCACATATTGTATTCCACCTTTCATGATCAGAAGCAACGTTGTCACAGGTGTTATGAGCTTTGCTGAGATGGATGCCATGATGTATAAGATTGAGGGTGAGGATCTGTATCTCATCGGAACTTCAGAGCACTCAATGATCGGTAAGTTCATCGACACTATAATTCCTGAGGATGAGCTTCCAAAGACTCTTACAAGCTACTCACCTTGCTTCAGAAAAGAGAAGGGTGCTCACGGAATTGAGGAGAGAGGTGTATACAGAATCCATCAGTTTGAGAAGCAGGAAATGATCGTTGTATGTAAGCCTGAGGACAGCAAGATGTGGTTTGACAAGCTGTGGCAGAACACAGTTGATCTCTTCAGATCAATGGATATCCCTGTAAGAACACTTGAGTGTTGTTCTGGAGATCTTGCAGATCTCAAGGTTAAGTCTGTAGATGTTGAGGCATGGTCACCTCGTCAGAAGAAATACTTCGAGGTTGGAAGCTGTTCAAACCTTGGCGATGCACAGGCAAGAAGACTTCAGATCAGAGTAAAGGGCGAGGATGGCAAGAAGTATCTCGCTCATACACTCAACAATACAGTTGTTGCTCCACCAAGAATGCTTATCGCTTTCCTTGAGAACAATCTCCAGGCTGACGGAAGAGTCAGAATTCCAGAGAAGCTTCGTCCATACATGGGTGGAAAAGAGTATCTTGAGAAGACAGGAAAGTAATAATATAAATAAAAACATACAACAAGGGAGGTGTCGGAATGCATAGTTTTCTTCCATCTATAGGCTTTACTAACATAAAAAACAGACAGCAGCTTGAACCTATATACAGGCAGATCCTTGAATCGCCTGACAGGAAATTTATATCAACTATAAGTGCTGACACCTGTCTTGTACAATTCAGCAAAGACTTTGGGGAGAGATTTGGAATATCGCTTGTAGGTGAAATGTCAAAGGATGGCTCAATATCCATTGAGTATTATTTTCCTTACGTCACATCAAAGCTTTTGACCGATGACGAAAATATATACGTTGAGAAATATTCTGACAAGAGAGCATATGCCGGTGTTAGCAGTGATTTCAGTCTTGGAATGACTCTTATTTTCTTCATAACCAACATAGCAGACTATGAAAAATCATTGTGGATGAACAGATCAAACAAGTACTTTTCAAAGGCGTATTTTTCCGGTCTGTCAGTAAATGGTATGATCATTCTTGATGTGGATGATCACAGTGATAAAAATACATCCTACGGCAATGCAAAGAGAAGTAAACTCATCGAGGCTGCAAAGAAGGGTGATCCGGACGCAATAGAAAGTCTTACTCTTGAAGATATGGACACCTATAACACCATTGGAAGAAGGACTCACAAAGAGGATGTTCTGTCCATAGTGAAATCAAGCTTCATGCCTGTCGGTATTGAGACTGATCACTACGCAGTTATAGGAACTATCACATCATATATCGAGACAACCAACAGCTATACAAATGAATCGATATATCTGATTGATGTAGAAAGCAATGATCTGACATTTACCGTAGCGATCAACAAAAACCATCTTCTGGGTGAACCTGCTCCGGGAAGAAGATTCAAGGGTGATGTGTGGCTTCAGGGGCATATAGTTAATCCTTGACTATAAACTCTATAAATGTTACACTTATAATTGATGTGCATCTGTAGCTCAGCAGGATAGAGCGTCCGCCTCCTAAGCGGAAGGTCGTGGGTTCGAATCCCGTCAGGTGCACTATTTTTCACTAATAAATTTTCTAAAGGGACATGACTATGAATTATATTGTTATGGATCTTGAATGGAATCAAAGCTACAATGGGCATATGGGTGAACATCCACGTATGCCTTTTGAAATTATAGAGATTGGTGCCGTTAAGGTAGATAAGAATCTCAACATCATTGACGAATACTCAAGTCTTATCAAACCAAAAATTTATAAGAAATTACATTCAAAGATCAGAACAATTCTGAACTATGATGAGGATGACCTGAGTCTCGGAAGAGGATTCAAGGAAGTCTGTTCAGAATTTCTTGACTGGTGTGGAAAAGATTACATATTCTGCACATGGGGACCTATGGACCTCACAGAGCTTCAGACTAATATGGACTTTTATTATATGGACAAGCTTCCTAGGCCACTTAAGTTTCTGAATCTCCAAAGTATATATGCAAGCGTTACGAATACCTCAGGAATACCTCAGAGTATGAGTAAACTTGAAAAAGCGGTCAGTGAGATGAATATTCCGGAAAATGAACCATTTCACACAGCTCTCAACGATGCAAGATACACCGCACTTGTTATGAAAGAGATGAAAGCCAAGAATATAAATCAGCTTTACAGCTTTGATCTCTATATAACACCTAAGAATAAAGAAGAAGAGATTGAAGTATCTCATAATAACCAGTACGAATATATCTCAAGGGGTTTCAGAAATAAACATGCAGCACTGGATGATGAAAAAGTAACTCAGATTCGTTGTTACAAATGCAGCAAGAAGGTCAAGACACATATTGACTGGTTTGCAAATAGTCCATCATCGTACATGTGTGTTGGAAAATGCTGGATGCATGGTTATTTTTGTGGCAAGATAAAATTCAAATCTGTAAACAATAACTATTATGTTCACAAGACAATAAAACCTATCGACAAACAGGGTATAGAGGCAATTAAACAAAAACAGGAAGATATTCGTGAAAAAAGAAAAGAAAAAAGACATATGAAATCTTCAAACTAAAAAATAAAACAGCCATTTGAGGCTGTTTTATTTTTTTATGCTATTGGCTTTTTAGCAGCTCCCGCTTTTCTCGGGTACTTGTTGTCTGTATTTGCAATCTTCTTTACAAACACAAAGCTTCTCTGGTTATTGGTCTCCGGTATATTCGTATTAAATATGTTCTCGACCTGTCCCCCAAGAATCCTGATTGCTTTCTTTCCATCCCGCATCTCTTCCGGCAAAGCATTTGACTTATAAGATACAAAATATCCACCCGGCTTGACAAATGGAATACACCATTCCGACAGAGTTGCAAGATTGGCAACTGCCCTGGATACAGCCAGATCATATTTTTCTCTATGCATCTCATCTCTGCCTCCATCCTCTGCTCTTGAATGAACAGTGTGGATATCCTGCAGTCCAAGTTCATCTATAACTTCATCGAGGAACTTTAATCTCTTATTCAACGAATCCATAAGTGTTATATTCAGCTCTGGAAAAGCAATCTTCAGAGGAATTCCCGGAAATCCTGCACCTGTACCAACATCTATAACGTCAATATTCTCATGAAGATCTTTATACTTTGAAAGAAGCAGACTGTCAGCAAAATGCTTTATTATTACATCTTCCTTTTCAGTTATGGCTGTAAGATTCATTACCTTATTCCACTCAACCAGAATATCATAATATTTTGAAAATTGTTCTATCTGCTTATCACTCAATTCCAGACCAAACTGTTTTGTTATGGAATTTAATCTGTCCATATTGTTCTCCTTCAACAAATTATTCTGAATAACTTCTATACCAGTTTAGTCTCTACCCTTCATCTTGAGATACACCAGCAATACTGATATATCAGCCGGAGAAACTCCTGATATTCTTGACGCCTGTCCAATATTTTCAGGTCTGATGAGAGACAGCTTCTGTCTGGCCTCGATTCTGAGATTTGATATATCATTATAGTCAATATCTGCCGGCAGCTTTTTCTTCTCCAGCTTCTTAAACTGATTTACCTGCTGATTCTGTCTGTCTATATATCCCTGATATTTTATGGTTATATTTATCTGTTCTATAACATCATCCGGAAGTTTGGTTCTTCCCTCATCTATTGGATCAATCGCCTCATATGACAGTTCCGGTCTTCTTATAAGTTCTGCAAGAGATGCAGCAGTCTTAAGTCCTGTACTTCCAAGATTCTCAAGGAACTTCTGTATGGTTGAATTTGCTCCAACCATGGTGCTCTCAAGTCTCTGTATCTCATCCATTATCTGTTGTCTCTTCTTTGTAAATGCAGCATATCTCTTGTCATCTATAAGACCGATCTCATGTCCGATCTCCGTGAGTCTCAGATCAGCGTTATCCTGTCTGAGAAGAAGTCTGTACTCAGCTCTGGATGTCATCATTCTGTATGGCTCCGATGTCTCTTTTGTGACAAGATCATCTATAAGAACTCCTATATATGCCTGTGATCTGTCAAGAACCACCGCTTCTTTGCCCTGTACTTTTCTGGCAGCATTGATTCCTGCCATTATACCCTGGGCTGCAGCCTCCTCATATCCTGAACTTCCATTTATCTGGCCGGCACCAAAAAGTCCTGATACACTCTTAAACTCCAGAGAAGGTTTTAAGTTAATGGCATTTATACAATCATACTCGATGGCATAAGCATTCCTTATTATCTTTGCATTCTCCAGTCCCTTCATGCTGTGTATCATCTCATACTGAACGTCCTCAGGAAGAGAGCTGCTCATTCCACCCATATACATCTCATTCGTATATTCACCCTCAGGCTCAATAAATATCTGATGTCTGGTCTTATCAGGGAATTTCGTAACCTTATCCTCAATGGAAGGGCAGTATCTTGGTCCTGTACCCTCGATCACGCCTGAAAACAGAGGTGATCTGTCTATATTATCTCTGATTATCTCATGTGTCTTCTCATTTGTGTAACAGAGCCAGCATGATATTTGATCACGTCTTATATCCGCCTCAGTATTTGTAAATGAGAATGGAACTATCTTCTCATCGCCCTTCTGTTCCTCCATCTGAGAAAAATCTATCGTTCTTTTATCCAGTCTGGCAGGGGTTCCCGTCTTAAATCTTCTTATCTCTATCCCTGCATTCTTCATGGAATCTGACAAATAATTAGCTGCCATAAGTCCATTAGGTCCGGTGTGATATACGACATCTCCGTATATACATCTCGCCTTGAGGTATGTTCCTGTACACAGAACCACAGCCTTTGCAAAATAAGTTGCTCCCGAATATGTCTTTACACCCTTAACCACATTATCCTCGATAATAATTTCCGACACCTCTGCCTGTCTCAATGTGAGATTATCCGTATTCTCAAGGGTGTGCTTCATGGTTCTGGAATAATTTGCCTTGTCTGCCTGGGCACGAAGAGAGTGAACCGCCGGACCCTTAGACGCATTGAGCATCTTTGACTGAATATACGTCTTGTCTATATTCTTGCCCATCTCTCCGCCAAGTGCATCTATTTCCCTTACCAGATGTCCCTTAGAGCTTCCTCCTACATTCGGATTACATGGCATCATGGCCACACTGTCCATACTCACCGTAAAAATAATAGTATTCAGACCAAGTCTTGCACTTGCAAGAGCTGCCTCACATCCTGCATGTCCTGCCCCCACAACTACCACATCATATTCTTCATTCAAAACAGGCATACAAATGTCCTCCTTCCAGTACCTTATATCCTGCAATCTATTTTCCCATACAGAATTCCTTAAATATCTTATCAGCCAGATCATCTCTGGCAGTTTCACCTATTATCAAACCGAGATGTTCATACGCATCCATGAGATCAATGGAGAAAAAGTCTTCCTCCATTCCCATATCTATGCTTTCTTTAACCTTTAACAGTGCATTTTTGGTGCACACAAGTTCATTTTTGTGCCGGGTATTAGTGATATAAAGCTGATCATTATATGTCAGTGTACCCTCAAAAAACATCCTGTTCAGAAGCTCATACAATTCTTCACTGCCATCACCGGTCAGTGCTGACAACTGAATTATATCTGCATCTATATATTTCTTAATATTCGATTCGTCTATCTTCTTTTCCAGATCAGATTTGTTGAGTATCACAACAACATTCTTATCCTGTATTCTGGACATGATCCTGTGATCGTTCTCATCCAGGTCAATTGAACTGTCTACCACATAGAGCACAAGATCAGCTTTATCCACAGACTCTAATGCCTTATCCACACCTATCTTCTCAACTACATCATCTGTATCTCTTATTCCCGCAGTGTCAACTATGTTCAGAGTTATACCTCTTACATTTATCACTTCACTGAGCGTATCCCTGGTTGTGCCGGCCATATCTGTTACAATCGCCCTTTCTTCGCCCACAAACATATTCATCAGCGAAGACTTACCCGCATTCGGTTTACCAACAATAACCGTATTTATTCCCTCAGACAACACTTTTCCATTGTCAAATGTTGTCAAAAGGTTATCCACACTATCTACAAGGTTATCCACAATTATTTCTAACTTTTGTGGAAAACCATCCAGACTGTAGTGTTCAGGATCATCCAAAGCAGATTCAATAAACGCCACATTGTACAGAATCTGTTCTCTCATATCAATGATCTTATCCCTAAGTCTTCCCTGAAGCTGCTCCACAGACGTTCTGGCTGCAAAGTCATTCTTTGCATTTATTATATCCATGACGGATTCTGCCTGTGACAGATCTATCCTTCCACCGAGGAATGCTCTCTTTGTAAATTCTCCAGGTTCGGCTGCCCTTGCACCACATTTTATTACCAGATCAAGTATCTTTCGGAGAACTACTATACCTCCGTGACACTGAAGTTCACACACATCCTCACATGTGTACGTATGGGGAGCCTTCATGACCAGAAGTATAGCCTCATCTATCATTCTGTCATCCTCATACACACCACCAAATGCAGCAGTGTAAGATTTCATATTTACCGCTTTTTTGTTTTTATTTGCAGCGCGGAACAACATGTCTGTTATCTCACATGCCCTGTCTCCGCTGATCCTTATTATTCCAACTCCGGCATTACTCATACCGGTGGTTATAGCTGCAATGGTATCTTCCTTGAACATATCTGTCTTACACTTTTCCTTTCACCGTGATTAAACAACCTATCTATGTAGTGTACAACATTACCAATTCATTTTCCATATAAAAAGACTAAACTGCAACAAAAAAGAGACCATTTTCTCAAATGATCTCTTTCCTGTCACCATAAAATATTGCGATGATCTTTACACGCATCAGCGTGACTATTATTTCTTCTTGAGATATACAATAACCTTACGATATGGCTCCTCGCCCTCGCTTCTGGTTGCTACATACTTGTCGTTCTGAAGAGTAGCATGGATTATTCTTCTCTCATAAGGATTCATTGGCTCAAGAGCAAATGATCTCTTTGATCTCTTAACCTTGAATGCTATATTCTTGGCAAGATTCTCAAGTGTCTCTTTTCTTCTTGCTCTGTAGTTCTCTGTATCGAGCTTAACTCTGATACGTGACTCGCTCTTCTTATTGATAGCAAGTGTTATAATATACTGAAGAGCATCTAGAGTCTGTCCACGCTTTCCAATCAAAATTCCCATCTCTGGTCCCTCAAGATTGATAGACAGAACATTCTCTTCCTCATCAAAATCCATCTGGATCTCTGTCTGGATATCCATAGCCTTGAACAGGCTGTCAAGGTACTCCTTAACATCGTCCAGGAATGTCTTCTTTTTTCTTGCCTTTATGATACAAGGCTTTGAACCTATACCAAGAAATCCCTTTGTCTCTTCGCTGATAACTTCATACTCAAGATCTGTACTAGGGACTCCAAGTTCAACACTGGCCTGCATAAGGGCTTCATCTTTGGTCTTACCTTTGAATTCTAAGAATTCCATTATTTATTTCCTCCCTTATCGTTGCTATTGTTCTGGTACTTAAGCATTATATTCGCCTTAGCTCCTATACTGCCTGGTTTATAGTTTACATTTTCTCTGCGGGTTACATCATCACTGTCAACATTCACTGAATGTGCAGGATTAACATAACTCTTAAGTCTTGAAGAAGCCATCTTATTTATATTCTCTGACTGACTGTTCTCTGTTGGAACGTTACCATTCTGAGCATCCATCATTCTCTCATAGAAAGATTTCTTGTCAGGGTTCTTCTTCTTTGCCTGCTTCTTGGCAGCCTTCTCGGCACATTTTGCAAGCAGCTCATCCTTGTCCTGATGATTATAATAAGCATCAACTATAAGCTGAGATATTATCATAATAACAGAACCAACTATCCAGTAAAGACCGATAGCTATAGGAAGAGTTATACAGAATATAAGTGACATGATAGGCATGTAGTACATCATACCCTTCATCATGTTGTTGGCTGTCTGCTGATTGCTATCCATGTTGTTATTCTGTGATGACTTCATGGATATCTTTGTCTGTAAGAACTGCAGGAGAGCAGAAACGATAGGAACCACCAAAGCTATTGAAAGCTTCCATCCCGGTGCATCTGCAATATTCAGTCCAAACAGGAACTGATTCATGTTGTGGAACTGGTCAACATAGCTTGTGAGAGTAGCATTGCCTGCAAGATCAAGATTACTTATCAATTTATCCCAGTCGCTCTTGGCAAACTTGTCAAGAACATCAATGATCTGGTTTCTTGTAGGATCATCTCCCATCTGCTTAAGAGCCATTGTCACAGTGCTGACCTTTGACTCTCCGGCTACATCACTTATAGCTTTGATATAATCAGTCTTTGTACTCAATATGTCCACGATCTCGCTGTACTTCTTGGTCATTGAAGGAACATACGCAGGTATGTTCTGGATAACCCTGTACAGACCATAGAATATAGGCAGCTGTATAAGCGAAGTCAGACATCCTGATGCCATGCTGACACCATATTTTTTCTGGATCTTCTGAGTTTCCTGCTGCTGCTTCATCATTGAGTCCTGATCAGTCTTGCCTTTATATTTCTTTGTTGCCTTGGCAATTTCAGGCTGGATGAAACTCATGATCTTGGTAGATCTCTGCTGTTTGAAATATAATGGGAACAGTGCACCTCTCAGTACAAATGTGAACAATATAACACACACGCTTAAATTGACATATGTGATTCCCATATGATTTCCGATAAATCCAACGAACATATATATCCAGTTGAATATCTTACCGAGAACCCAACAAACTGGTCCGAGTATCATACCATCTTCTCTAGTTAGAAACATAATTTTCTCCTTTATGGAACTGGATCATATCCTCCTTTTGAAAAAGGATTGCATCTAAGTATCCTCCATACTGCAAGGAGACCACCTTTTAAAACTCCATACTTTTCGATAGCCTCAATTGCATACTGCGAACAAGTAGGAAAATACTTGCAGGTAGCATGTCCCTTAAGCGGTGACAAATACTTCCTGTAAAATTTGATTAAACCAATAAATATTTTTTTCATTTTTTTACCCTATGTGGCTTATCTTCTTTAACCCACACAAATGCATCAAAGCACTCTCAATGTCCTGACATTTCTTGTCCTTTGATGACGGTCTGGCTACTATCACTATGTCATAGCCAACATCAATATTTGCTCTGTTTAATCGGTAAGCTTCTCTAATCAATCTGGTTACCCTGTGTCTTACCACACTGTTACCAACTTTCTTACTAACAGAGATTCCGAGTCTGTTGTAATCCAAGCCGTTGCTTCTCAGATACATAACTAAATATTTATTTGCCTTTGATTTTCCATTTTTATAAACATTTTGAAAATCTCTATTCTTTTTTAGCGAGTCATAACTATTCATTACAATACCTCTTTAAAATAAGAAAAGAAAAAGGCCACAAAACTGCGGCCTATGCTGACAATACTTTTCTTCCTTTTGCTCTTCTTGCTGCAAGAACTTTTCTTCCGCCTGCTGTGCTCATTCTTGATCTAAAACCATGAACTTTTGATCTCTGTCTCTTTTTTGGCTGATATGTCATTTTACCCTTATGCATTCCGATACACCTCCTTACGCACTATAATAAAACATCATTTCAATTATAATGGCAAGTTAATTTTACGTCAAGCATTTTATTTTTTGTTAATTTTTATTATTTTTTTGATTTACTTTACATAACATTTGCGGGTAATTAACACCAGTTATCAACATTTTATTAATAAAAAGTTAATAACTCACATTATTTTTTCCTTTTACCTCCCATTTATTCACACTTTTATAAGTTATTAACATTAATAACTTTTTTTATTAATAAAATTATTGTTATTTTTTGTCGAATTATTTGTAAACCTATTTTTTATTTTATGTAAACTTATTACAAAAATTTTTCGTTATTTTTCCACAAAATCTTTTTTCTCTATTTTACATCAAAATTTTTACACGTTTATTAGTTTCTTCTTTATTATATATAAGTTGAAAACATTTTTGTTTTTTGCTATTATAATTATGTGTGTAATTTTGCGCATTTTTTTACTTTTAGAAGTTTATTTTATAAAAAATAGGAGAATTATTTATGTATTCTACATTGATTGAAAAATGGCCTGAGATTCTCAATACGTTTAAACAGGATTACGATATTTCTGATGTTTCCTTCAAAACATGGATAAAACCATTGCAGGTTAAATCTTTTGAAGACAATGTCGTAACTTTAGTTTATCAGGGTGAAACTGAGATGCTTGGTCTTCAATATATAAAGAAAAAATACCAGATTCCATTAAAAGTAACTATTGAAGAAATTATGAAAATGGAACTTGAACTTCAGTTTGTTTTACCATCTGACATTAAAGATGAACCAAGTGAAACCGAAGAACATATTACAATTAATGAATCAGCTTCACTTACAAGCAGAATTGCTGAAGCTAATTTAAATAGTAAATATACTTTTGATACATTTGTTGTAGGCTCTAACAATATTTTAGCCCACGACACATCTCTTGCAGTTGCTGAGTCTCCAGGTGGAATCTACAATCCTTTATTTATCTATGGAGGTGTAGGTCTTGGTAAAACCCACCTTATGCAATCAATTGGTCATTTTGTATTAAATAAAAATCCTAACGCTAAGGTTTTATATACTACAAGTGAATCTTTTACTAATGAACTTATTGAAACACTACGTAATAAAAGCGGTAATCAACAGGAAATGTCTGATTTTAGAGCAAAATATCGAAATGTAGATGTTTTACTTATTGATGATATACAGTTTCTTCAGAAAAAGGAAAGTACTCAGGAAGAATTTTTCCATACTTTCCAGTATTTGTATATGCATAAAAAAGCCATTGTTATTAGTT
>ENA-OPDF01000891-OPDF01000891.1-human-gut-metagenome-genome-assembly--contig:-NODE-891-length-19590-cov-6.293627_pt1 | contig 19590 bp, 20 predicted proteins | sample MGYA00241575_ERZ501501 | MGnify/ENA primary metagenome ERZ501501 (study PRJEB25962, sample SAMEA1972229) | human gut metagenome | biome: human gut; feature: human-associated habitat; material: faeces... | reverse complement strand
CGCCTCTCAGCGCAACAGTTGATATTATATCAGCACTTCCCTCTTTTGTAAACCCCTTTTTTACAATTTTTTTATCTTTTTTACATTATCGGCAAATTTTCTATATTATTCTTTATTCTATCTGATTTTTAATGCCTTTTCACTATTATTCTGCTTTTTACACGCTGAATCCCTCTTCATATACATATATATGTAAAAAGAAATTTGTTCTTATCCTTTAAATGTAATTTCACACCAAATTATATTGTGCATTTATATAATTTGAATAAGACTTATTTGTTTATTTTGTACAAATTTCGTAAAATTTGTTTTTACAGACTGGACTTTTCGCAAAAATGTGTTATTATAGTATATGTAAAGCGATATAGTTTTGACATTTAGCTACTTAATGTTGCTGCTGTACAACTTTACAAATTGCAAATACCGGGAGGTTTAGTTATGAGTTTTGATAAAATTATTGCCATCACAAGACAGTATGGTTCCGGCGGACACGATATCGGTAAAGCTCTTGCCGAGAGGCTTGGCATATCGTTTTATGATAAGGAGCTCATTTCTATTGCCGCTAAAGAGAGCGGTGTTTCTCCTGAGGTGTTTAAGCACGCTGACGAAAGAGCTACCAACAGTCTTTTGTATTCATTGTCTGTGGGACTGTACAATTACGGTAACAACTTTTCTTCAGTTGGTGACCTGCCGGTTAATGACCGTCTTTACATTTTACAGCACAAGATTATCAAGCAGCTTGCAGAAAAGGAAAATTTCGTCGTTGTCGGTAGATGCGCCGACTATGTTCTTAAGGATAATCCGAAACTTGTGAAGGTATATATTTATGCTGATCTTGATAAGAGAATTAAAAGAGCTGTTGACAGACAGGACATTGACCCTGCCAGAGCAAAACAGGCAGTTTTGAAGGCAGACAAGAACAGAGCAAATTACTATAGTTTTTATTCAGGAAAGAAATGGGGTCTTCCGGACAACTATGATTTGTGCCTTAACAGCACAAACCTGACAGTTGATCAGGCCGTTGACATTATTATCAGTTACATTAATATTTGTAACTCAAACAAAAAATAATACTCATATTCGATCATTTCCTGAATATACTATATTGTTTTATTAAGGAGGTGTACTATATGAAATTTGTCATTATGGATCTTGATGATTTTATCTTTGGTAACGAAGAATGGCACGAGAGCGAAAGATAATCACTTTTAATTTAGGAATTTTAATTTAATAATCGTGATTCTTATCATTGACATAAAATCATAAAAATGAGGCGGATGCTTACTTAGAAGTATCCGCCTTTTTGATGCCCCTTAAAACGAAACGAGGGCTTGCAATAATATTGTATGCAATAAAATTTCAATTATTCATTGTTATTTATGAAAGAAAGCGGGTCGGCATATTTACCGTCAATCTTCACCTCAATGTGGATATGATTCTCATCCCCCGCTTCAAAAGGTACTGCCCCTATTGTACCGACTTTATAGCCCACATCAACCGAATCACCTTTATTCACATTAACCGACCCTAACCCGCAGTAACGGCAGACAACATTCTCTGTTGAAATTTCAACAATTTTGCCTAGCATTTTGTCCTCACACACATTAGTAACCACTCCGCCGGTCATTGCTTCTACATCATCACTGAGTTTTCCTCCGAAATCAACTCCCGTGTGCGGTTTCCACACATTCAAAGTTTTGAAATAAACACTTTTTTCGCTGTACTCACGAACAATATTATTTGAATTGAGCGGATAGTTCAGGCTCAAATTAGTTGAAAGCATTGTTTCAAGAGCATTTTTTGAACTTTCTGTCGGATTTGTTGCCGGTTCTTCGGTTGCAACAATTGTCGGAACTTCGACATCAAGCTTGACTTCGGGCAAGGTTTGGGTTACGCCCGTAACATTTTCATTGACCTTAACCTCATTGCTTTGTGTCACGGTCGTAGTTTTGGTATTTGGAACCGATAATGTATTGTAGGTTGAATACACCGCCATACAAACTGCAATAAGACAAATTGAACAAGCTGTGTAGAAACCGATTTTTTCACGGCGGCTGCGTTTCTTCTTTCTGTTCCTGTTATAATAATCGCTCATAAATAAGCACCTCCGTTTCTATTATTGACTGAGGTGCTAAATTTATACAGTTGTATATACAAAAATCCCTCCCGAAAATCGAGAGGGATAAATTTGTTTTTAAGTATCAATTAAACCTTGCGGCAAACAGCGTTGATTGACTCCGGAATTTCGCTTTCGTCAGCAGAAATAAGGAGAACAATGTTAGTTGATGCAGTTTCGGCAAGATCCTGAAGCTTCTTTGTGAAGGTTTCAAGGCCTGCAAGAGCCTCGGGGCAAATCTTGAATGTTGAGTCAACGAGAATGTCAGTAACATCGTAATTGCCTGCACAGATACCGCTGATAAAACCGAAAAGCATATCATAACCGCTGATGAGATACTGCTCTGTATCAATAAGTCTTGCTTTGTGCGTAACATCATATGTGAGCTTTGAGCCCTTTTCAATTACAACAACATTGCCTGTTGATGCGGCAACAGCCTCGTTAGCAAGAGAGATGAGCTTTTTAGTTTTGCCTGTTCCTTTTTTACCGATAAGTAAAGTAACCATAATTAGTTCCTCCGTTGTTATACTTTATTAAGAAATTATCCGAGTCTTGCCTCAAGAGCGGCCTTCTGATCCTCATAGCCCGGCTTGCCGAGAAGAGCGAACATATTCTTCTTGTAGCTCTCAACACCCGGCTGGTTAAACGGATTAACACCGAGCATATAACCTGAAATTGCACAAGCCTTCTCAAAGAAGTAGATGAGATAGCCAAGCTCTGATTCGTTCATTTCGGGAACATTAAGAACAATGTTCGGTACGCCGCCGTCATTATGAGCGAGAACTGTACCCTCGAAAGCCTTCTGATTTACGAATCCCATTGTCTTGCCCGAAAGGAAGTTAAGACCGTCAACATTTGTCGGGTCTGTACCGAGAGTAACTTCTTTTTTACATTTATCAAAGAGAACAACAGTTTCAAACATTGTGCGTCTGCCGTCCTGAATGTACTGACCGAGTGAATGAAGGTCTGTTGAGAAGATAACGCTTGCAGGGAAAATACCCTTGTTATCCTTGCCTTCACTCTCTGCAAAGAGCTGCTTGAACCACTCTGACATCATTGTGTAAGCCGGCTCATAAGAAACCATAACTTCCATAGTTTTGCCCTTGCGGTAAAGCATATTTCTGATTGCAGCATATTTGTAACAATCGTTTGTCTTTAAATCATCGTTGTCAAATTCTTTCTGAGCTGTTGCGGCACCCTGCATAAGAGCGTCAATATCAGCACCCGAAACTGCGATAGGAAGAAGACCTACTGCTGTGAGAACCGAGAAACGACCGCCTACATCGTCCGGAACAACAAATGTTTCGTAACCCTCTTCGTCTGCAAGAGCCTTGAGTGTACCCTTGGCCTTGTCAGTTGTGCAGTAAATACGCTCTCTTGCGCCCTCTTTACCGTACTTCTTTTCGAGCATTTCACGGAACACACGGAAAGCGATGGCAGGCTCAGTTGTTGTACCTGACTTGGAAATCATATTTACGGAAACATCCTTGCCCTCGCAAAGCTCCATGATTTCTGCAAGTGCAGATGAACTGATTGAGTTACCTGTGAAGAAAATCTGCGGTGTGTCCTTGCAGGTAAGGTTGTAGTTCTGTGATGAAAGAAATTCAATAGCCGCTCTTGCTCCGAGGTAAGAACCGCCGATACCGATTACAACGAATACATCAGTATCTTTCTTGATTTTCTCTGCACACTTCTTGATGCGTGCGAACTCTTCCTTGTCATAATCTGTAGGAAGATTGAGCCAACCCAAAAAGTCGTTGCCGAGACCGCTGCCGTCATGCAACACCTTGTGAGCTGCTTTAACTTCGGCAGCAACACCGTCATATTCGTGTTCGCCGATAAAATCACTTAAATACTTGTCATTTAACTTTGTTGCCATTTATAAATTCCTCCAAAATTCCTATAGCGAAAATAGAATCGCAATAAGTATCTTTGTTGTTTTATTATACTATAATATGAGCGTTTTTGCAAGGTCAATTTGTGAATTTTTAAAATAAACCCACATTGTTTTTTGTACTGCTTTTAATAACAATGCACAAACGCTTGATTTTCCGATAAAATCAAAGGGAAATCAGCGAGGCGAACACATATTCAAGCAATGCACCGAAGCTTGTTTTTTGAACAGAATCGCCTGCACAAATATCAAAGCTCTGCGCCTTTTTTGAATTGACAAGATATGTAAGCGTACCTATCTTCCTATTCTTTTCAACAGGTGCGTCAATCTTGTCGGGCAGGTCGATTTCGGTTGTAATTTTAGCACCGTTTCCTTTGTCAACCACTATTTTTGAAGAAACCTTACATTCAAGCTTTACGCTGTCGGTCATACCGCCGTTCACTTCAATGCTTTTCGGCATATTTTCGGGAAGCGTTAATTCTCTTACAGAAATATTTGCAAAGCCGTAATCAAGAAGTACCGCCGCATCTGCAAATCGCTCTTTGCCTGTTTTACAGCCGAGAACAACACTTATCAGCGAAACTTCTCCCCTTGTTGCGGTTGCAGACATACAGCAACCCGCATCGTTGGTTGTGCCTGTTTTCAATCCCGTAATTCCGTTATAAGTTTTCAACAGCTTGTTCGTGTTGACAATCTGAGTTTTACCACCGCGAAGATTGTCGAGCCAAATTGATGTGTAGTCAAAAATTTTCTCATGCTTTGTAAGCTCTCTTGACATAAGCGCAACATCATAGGCAGAGGTTATATGCCCCTCCTCGTCAAGTCCGTTACAGTTTTTGAAAACGGTGTCGTTCATTCCGAGTTCTTTGGCACGGCTGTTCATTTTTTCAACAAAAGCGTCCTCGCTTCCTCTGATATGCTCCGCAAGCGCAACCGCCGCATCGTTGGCAGATACAACAACCGTTGCCTTTATCATATCATCCGCACTCATAGTTTCGCCTTTTTCAAGCCAAATGTCACTTCCGCCCATTCCTGCGGCGTGTTCGGATGCCGTAATTTCATCGTCAAGGCTTAATTTTCCGCTGTCAACAGCCTCAAAGACGAGCAAAAGCGTCATTACCTTTGTTACGGACGCACACGGTCTTTGCTCATGTGGATTTTTCCCAAAAAGAACTTTGCCTGTTGACGATTCCATAAGCACGGCAGACGGAGCGGATATGCTGTCCGCACTGAGAGCATTCACTTTTAATCCGACAAACGGCGACAATAGAAACACAGCACACAATGTTATTGAAACAAATGCCTTTCTCAACATAAAAAACACCTCGTTCATTAATATGAACAAGGTGTCGAATGTATGTAATAAAATATGTGCATTTTTTGAAGCTGTAACTTTTTAATACTTCTCGATAAGACAAACTGCGTGAGCGGAAATGCCCTCAAGTCTGCCTGTAAAGCCGAGCTTTTCCTCGGTAGTTGCCTTAACGCTGACGAGCGAAACATCAATTCCGCAGGCATTGGCGATATTTTTTCTCATTTCGTCAATATGCGGTTTCAGCTTTGGCTGTTGAGCAATAACGGTTGAGTCGATATTGACAATTCTGTAGTTGTACTCGGCAAGCACACGGCACACCTCTTTCAAAAGAAGAATGCTGTCTGCACCCTTATACTTTTCATCCGTATCGGGAAACAGCTTTCCGATATCGCCGAGAGCCGCCGCACCGAGAAGTGCGTCCATAATTGCGTGAACAAGCACATCGGCATCCGAATGACCGAGAAGTCCGAGTTCAAAAGGAATCTCTGTACCGCCGATTATCAGCCTTCTGTTCTCGGCAAATTTATGCACATCATATCCGTGACCGATTCTCATATAAATCTCCTTTGCACAATCAACCCTGCTGTCTTGACTTGAGAATACTCTCAGCAATCACAATGTCAATCGGGGTTGTCAGTTTAATATTTTCCTCATTGCCCTTTACAACAAGAACCTCGCCGCCCATATTTTCAATAAGCGAGCAATCGTCTGTGAAGTTGATGAGATTATCGCCGGCATTTTCAAGAGCAAAGCGGTACAAATCGCGTTCAAAAACCTGCGGAGTCTGAACGGCACGGAGTTGTGAACGGATAGGAGTGCTTTCTATAATATTGAAACCGTCAACAACCTTGATTGTATCTTTTACGGAAGTTCCGAGAGTTGCCGCACCCGTATCAAAAGCCGCCTCAACAACACGCTCAATTTCTTCAACAGTAATAAGCGGTCTTGCACCGTCATGAATAGCATAGTATTTGGCGTTTTCACTGCACGCACCGACTCCGTTGCGCACGCTGTCGGCACGGCTGTCACCGCCCTTGACAAGTTTTGAAACCTTGCTGAAACCGTTAAGCTCGATAATTTTATTGATTCTGTCGTTATCCTGTTCACGGCAGACAATTACAATTTCTTTTATAAGGTGGCATTTTTGGAATGCCTTCAGGGTGTATTCAATTGCAGGTCGTGACAAAAGCGGAATAAACTGCTTGCTGTCGGCAATTCCCATTCTCACAGAACCGCCTGCCGCAACAATAACCGCAGATACAAAAGCTGACATATTCAACCCTCCGTAAATTTATTTTGCAATTTTATATATAATTTCTTTTAAAGAAAATTAAATCTTATCAAGAGCCTGACTGATGTCGGCAATAAGATCATCAACATTTTCAAGACCTACCGAAAGTCTGATAAGGTCGGGTGCAACACCTGCCTCAATAAGCTGTTCGTCCGTCATCTGACGGTGGGTGTGGCTTGCGGGATGAAGAATACAGGTCTTTGCGTCTGCAACATGAGTTTCAATGTCGCAGAACTTTAAGCTGTCCATAAATTTAACAGCACAATCTCTTCCGCCCTTAACCGCAAAAGAAAGTACACCGCATGAGCCGTTCGGAAGATACTTTTCAGCAAGTGCGTGATATTTGTCATCTTCAAGGTCTGGATAATCAACCCACGCAACCTTGTCATTAGCCTTGAGAAATCTTGCAATTTCAAGAGCATTTTTGCAATGTCTTTCCATTCTCACATGAAGACTTTCAAGACCGTTCATAACATAAAAAGCATTCTGCGGTGACTGGATTGAACCGAGGTCACGCATAAGCTGAGAAGTAGCCTTTGTAATGTAGCCGAGCTTGCCGAATTTTTCGGCATAGACAATGCCGTGATATGAATCATCGGGAGTTGTAAGTCCCGGATATTTGTCGGCATATTTCAGCCAGTCAAAGTTGCCGCTGTCAACAATTGCACCGCCGACAGAAACACCGTGACCGTCCATATATTTTGTGGTTGAGTGAGTAACAATGTCAGCACCCCACTTAATCGGCTGACAATTGACAGGGGTTGCAAAAGTGTTGTCAACAATAAGCGGAACACCGTGTGAGTGAGCAAGTCTTGCAAACTTTTCAATATCAAGAACAGACACGGTCGGGTTGGTTATTGTTTCACCGAACATTGCCCTTGTGTTTGGTTTGAAAGCCTTTACAAGCTCTTCTTCGGGAAGATTCTGATCGACAAAAGTAACATCAATGCCCATTTTCTTCATCGTAACACCGAGCAGATTATATGTACCGCCGTAGATTGCAGACGATGCAACAATGTGACTGCCTGTTTCGCAGATGTTAAAAAGTGCAAAGAAGTTCGCCGCCTGACCGCTTGATGTGAGCATTGCGGCAACACCGCCCTCAAGGTCGGCAATTTTTGCGGCAGTCATATCATTTGACGGGTTCTGCAGACGGGTATAAAAATATCCGCTGTCCTCAAGGTCAAAAAGTCTGCCCATTGCATCACTTGAATCATACTTAAAGGTGGTGCTTTGATAAATGGGCATCTGTCTTGGTTCTCCGTTCTTAGGCACATAGCCGGAATGCAAACACTTTGTTTCCTGTTTCATTGTAAAAAATCCTCCGTAATTTTATTCATTTTAACTCATTATAAACTCATTTTAACTAAATATTAACTCAAAATCGGATACCGAATTATCCGAAAAATTCTTTAATAAAATTCATTATTGCATCTGTTCCGAATACAACGCCTGCAACTATAAGCAAAAGCAGTAATGCGCTGACAATTCTTACGGTTGTACGTTTTGCACCTGTCATTTTTTCAAACTGCTCGTCAAGCGTTTCTCCGTCATTCTCGGTGTATTCAACATCTTCGTCAAGAATTTCTTCGCCCTCAAGCTTGATTGCGCCGATTCCGACACAGGTGTCGAACGCCTTTTCATAAGCCGAATACGGAACATAGACATCATAGGTCAAATCATCATAACCCGTGTATGCCTTAATGCTTTTACTGTATTTATTTTCCATACACTTCTTGATTGTAGCGTCACACGGAACGGTGCTGTCCTCAAGTGCGGCTTTAACTCTCTGCAATTCAAAGCCCGATGCCGTAAGCAGATACACGGGAGTGTTTTCATCGGTTATTGTTTTAAGCTGAGCCTTGCAGTTTTTGCAGACTGTTTCTTCATCATTATGCAGTCGCTTGCATTTTGAACAATATTTCATAGACAAATCCTTCGTTATTTCATTTTGTTATTTACAATTTTAACACAAAAAGACAGCATGAGCAATACCCCACGCTGTCTTTATCCATAAATTTTTGTGCAGTTTTGTTATAAATTTAATTTTGTATCAACGGTCTGTGACCGCCAAAAAGTAAAAATGCAAACATTACGGTAATACAAACCTTATAAAAGGAACAAAAATAATACCATTCTGTAGGGGCGTCCCATTGGGCGCCCGCGAGTAACGGCACAGAATTTATGATAAATACGATTATATAAATACCGCAAAGATAATGCCATTCTGTAGCGGCGAACCGCAACATTCATCATACAAAAAGCACCCGACAAATTAATGTCAGGTGCTTTGAAAAATTGTATGGCAATAAAATCAATTCACACAATCACACAAAATTAAAACATTCTTTTTCTTTTAAATACAAACATAACTGCAACTGCCGAAAGCATAACTACTGTGATAATTGCAGGAGTTGCAAAGTCGCCTGTTGCAACAACACCGTTGTTAGCTGTACCGTTTGTGGTGTTGTTATTGCCTGCATTGTCTTTTGTTGCAACATCACTTGTTGCGGAAGAAATGTTACCGCTCGGCTTTTCAGGCTTTGCAGGAGTGTCTTCTGTGCTTACAGGCTTAATTGACGGGTTAGGATTGTCAACTGATTTTGCTGTGTAAACCGTTCCATCTCTTCCATCGCTGTTTAAAGAAAATTTGTAATCGCCCTCGTCTGTCACGGCAAAATAAAGATTGTTTCCGTATTCATCAACATTCTCTACTCCATACAGTGCATACCATGGCACAGTAGCAATTATCTTAAGATTTGAACTATTAACTACCACACTGTGTTTTTCGCCGTTTGCATAATAGAATGTAATTTCCATACCGTCAATATGATTAGAAATAGAATTGTTGACATCAAGAGATTTCATCCACTCATTCCATTCCTCTCCAGTTGAAATATCATCACGACTGCCTGTGAAAAGGGGCTTTGTGAATACCATATCGGGGAGCTTTGTAACTTCAAGTCTTGCAATAGAGTGTGGATCTACCTTTTTCTCGGCAGAAAATTCCGCTGAAACCAATAATTGCTCTTCGGAATAGGCATACTCATATATTATCTCAAAATTGATTGTATCCTCATTTTCAGAACTTATACCATAGCATATTTTTCCCTTATAGCCGTCAATTTCTGCAATGGGCGGAACAATACCGCCCTCGCTGTTAATGCCGTCACAGTTTACATCATATTCTTCACCGTTGCTGTAAACAATGTGCAACACAACATTGCTCCAGAAAGTGCTATCGGTAATTTTATCAGAAGTGCTTTCATTAACAGTAACGCTTTCGGGTGCTTTAACAACTTCCATTGAAACAGGATACAAATCCTCTGTAGGTTCGTCAGGTGTTGAAACACTGCCCCAACCAAAATCATCATCGCCCATTTCGGTTGCAAATGCCTGAACAAATACTGTCTGCACAAGACATACCGCCAACAAAGCAGACAGCAAAATCGTAATAAATTTTGAATGTTTTCTCATAATTTCCTCCATCATTTTATTGTTTTATCTGATATGCAAGATTAATATTTTTATTTTAAACACCATTCCCCTCTTAATAATTATTTAAAAATTAACCCAAAATACCATTGCTGCTTTACTGCATTTTGCGGTATATTGCAATACAACAATCTGCGGTATGCTATACTGTATGCGAGGTGAATTCTGTGTATAAAAGAATCAGGGAACTGAGGGAAGATGCCGACCTCACGCAAAAAGAAGTTAGCAAAATTCTGCATTGTTCACAACAGGTTTACAGCAATTATGAACTTGGTCAGCGTGATATCCCCACCGTTGTTTTGATTTGCCTCGCAAAACATTATCACACCAGCACCGACTATATTTTGGGGCTGACTGACAACAAAGACTTACCGAATTATACGCACAATTAAATCGGCAAGCTATTCGTCCCGAAGATGTTCTTCGGGATTTTTATGACATTAGTTTACTGCATTTTGCGGTATTTGTCAAGATATATACAGATAAAATATTGTTTTTATTTAAGCAACACTCTGATTTAAAGTAAATTAAATTTTCCAAAGCAATCATCATCTTGTATTTGGAGTTCATTGGACACTTGTGCAAACAATAACACACAATTTATGATAAATGCGATTATATGAATATGAGTACCGCAAAGACAATGCCGTTTGTTTTCCCGTTTTCCGGTAATTATATTTTAGGACAATTCGTCCTAAAATCAATAGGACACTATGTACTATTTTATAATTTATTCGGTGATGAAATGAAACTGAGAATAAAAGATTTGCGTGAGGACAATGACCTTACGCAAAAAGAAATTGCAAAGGTTCTTATGTGCGACCAGTCGCTGTACTCAAAATATGAACGGGGCGAAAGAGAAATCCCTCTCTCCCTGCTTATTAAACTTGCCGACTACTACGGCACAAGCCTTGATTATCTGACCTGTCGCACAGACAATCCAAACATAAAATAACAGCCGTTTTGAAAATTTGCATTTCAAGACGGCTGTTGTTCTGTTATAAAAAAATCGGCTGATGTTGTTTTCCCTGCAATGCAAGTGTTACGCAATCTTCAAGCTTATCAAAATCAGCCACAAGCGAATTTGGTTTCTTGATGCAATCGTCCTGTTTTAAAGGAACGAAGTAAATATTTTTCGTGTTGAGAAGTCTGCCGATGTTCTGTGCCGACGCACCGAGAGCGTCATTTGTTGCAACGCACAACAGCACAGGTCTTAAAATTCTCAAATGTGATTTTGCCGCCATTGTCACAGCCGTGTCGGTAATCCCGAGCGACAGCTTTGCAAGCGTGTTGCCCGTACACGGTGCAATCACAAGCAAATCGCACATTTTTTTAGGTCCTATCGGTTCTGTCTGCACAACCGAGTGCAGAACATCTTTGCCCGTTATTTCTTCTGCCCTCTTTACCGTTTCCTCCGCTTTTCCGAAACGAGTTGATGTTGAAAAGGCATTTTGCGACATTATCGGAATAACATCATAGCCTGAGTCAACAAGCCTCTGCATTTGCGTAAAAGCCTTTGAAAAGGTGCAAAAGGAACCGCACATTGCAAATCCTATGGTTGCTTTTGTCACCTGTAAACCTCCTTGATGATGTCAAATACAGTAGTTTTTATAATTTCTCCTGCCGTTTTCGGAGCACATTTTCCGGGGAGCGACAATGCCCTAACAGCATAAATTCCGAGTTTTTCGGCGGTATCAAAATCAACCCCTCCCGGCAGGGACGCAAGGTCTATAATAAGGGTGTTTGTGTCGGTATTCATAAGAAGTTCCCTGTCAAAAATCAACTTCGGAATTGTGTTGAAAGCAATGTCAAACCGCTTTACCGTTCTGAGATTTTCCGTATTAAGTGCATTGTAGCCGAGTGCTTTTACATATGCAAGGTCTGACGGCTTTCTTGCGCTCACGGTAACATTTGCTCCGAGTAAAACAAGCTTGTGAGCAAGAATTTTTCCGATTCTGCCGAATCCCGCAACAAGACACTTACTGCCCGAAATCGTCCCCTCATATTCTCGCATTGCACATTCAATTGCACCCTCTGCTGTAGGCAATGCGTTGAGAATTGCAAAATCATCTCTTGCTCCGTAATCAAAAATTTCACCGTCCGAAAGCCTTGGATATGCCTTTAAAAATCTGCTTTTCATCGTAGTAAAAACAGGCTTTTTAAGGATAATTTCAATATCGTCACCGTCAAGCAAAATGTTCTCGTTTGAAAACGGAGTGTTAAGACTGCCGTCTGTCCTTATTGACGGCAATGGAAAAATCAATGCATCACTTTCCGAAATTGCCTTTTTAACATTGCAAAGGCTCAATGAACCGTGGCTTTCAAGCCTGTCAAATCCGCCGAGTAAAACATCGTAACAGCTGTCAGAAATTGATTTTGCAAGAAAAAGCTGTCGCTTGTCACCGCCGATTATGCCAAATGTTCTTATGTCGCTCTTTTTCATACACAACACCCGTAAATCAAGTTATTCTCTACACCCTCATATTATGCCGAGTGTCCTTGTGTGTGAACAACACATAAAAGCGACCGCAAAGCATATCACTCTGCGGTCGCTGTTTGTAACCTATTATTTATTTTTCTTTAAATAATCCCAAAAATTATTTTCATCGGACTCATCAAATGACTCTCCGTTTTCGTCCTTTTCACATTCATTAAAAATGTTATACTCAAGCCATGCGTTTGCAGGGTCATAGTCCTTGCTGAAAATATCTGTGTTCTTTATATCAAAAATTCCCATACAATCACCTCAAAGTAATTTTTGTATGTACTCCGTAACTTGATATTACATCATATGAACAAAAAATTCAATGCTCATATTAGTATGTTTTTTAATTTTTTTAATAATTTACCGAATAAGAATAAAAGAATTTTTCTTGAAATAAAACTACGGTCTAAGCCCCATTCCGCCCTCAAGGGTGATGGTTTCGCCGCTCATATACTTGAAATCAGGTGATGCAAGTGCAACACAGGCACGGCCGATTTCTTTTTCGACATCACCAAAATGTCCCATTGGCGGCACTTTTACATTCGCCTTGAATGCGTCGGGATAAGCCTGCTCAAATTTTTCAAGCTGAGCAGTCCATGCAAGCGGACAGACAATGTTGACATTTATTCCGTCCTTGCCCCACTCGTTGGCGGCAACTCTTGTAAGACCTCTTATTCCCTCTTTTGCGGCGGCATATGCACACTGACCAAAGTTTCCGAAAAGTCCGGCACCCGAAGCGAAGTTGATAACAGTTCCCTTTGACTTTTTAAGGTACGGATAGCAAGCCTTCATATAATAGAAGGTTGCGTACAGTCCCGAATAAACAGCAAGGTCAAATTGCTCTGTTGTATGATCTGCAAGCGTAACACCCGATGCAGAGGCCTGAGCGTTGTTAATCAAAACATCAATTCCACCGAATGTTTCAACAGCTCTGTCAACAACATTCCGAACAACCTTTTCGTTATCGCCGTCCTTGCTGACATCAGCCTGAACAGGCAACACATTTACTCCGTAAAGTCTTTCGAGTTCCTCTTTGGCATCCTCAAGCTTTTTGACATTTCTGCCTGTAATAACAAGGTTTGCACCCTCTTTTGCATAAGCAACAGCAATGCCATAGCCGATTGAACCACAACCTCCGTCGCTGAGAACAGCCCTTCCTCCGCCTGTAATAACAGCGGTTTTTCCATCTAAAAATCCCATAATCCTATCCTCCTTTGGGAAAAATATGTTGTAAGAGTACAAAAACTCCTACAATATCATACTAACAAATAGGAAGCTTTATGTCAATCCGAAAAAACTACTGCATGGGGATTGTTTGATGCGAAAAGTTCTACCTCGCCAACTGCTTGCGGTGCGTAACCCTAACTCTCATCAACGCTCTTAATTTTAAGGTTTACCGCCTGAAATACAGTCGCAATGCGTTGCACATAAATGTGCTTCCTTTTGCTCCTTATTTCAGACAGCGCTTTGCTCCCTCTTTCCGCCACCGGCGGCGGTCGCAAGGCTACTCCTTCGAGCCCCATGTTTGGCAAAAAATTATGTAAAATAAAAAAATCAGTACATCAACTGTACTGATTTTATGGAGCGGATGACGGGGCTCGAACCCGCTACCTCCACCTTGGCAAGGTGGCGCTCTACCAGATGAGCTACATCCGCATTAAATTGGTGCCTCCGGGCGGAATCGAACCACCGACACGGGGATTTTCAGTCCCCTGCTCTACCGACTGAGCTACAGAGGCAAAAATTGGCGACCCGGAACGGGTTCGAACCGTCGACCTCTAGCGTGACAGGCTAGCGTTCTAACCAACTGAACTACCGGGCCAAAAAATGGTGGGCGCAATAGGGCTCGAACCTATGACCTCCTGCTTGTAAGGCAGATGCTCTACCAGCTGAGCTATGCGCCCATTTCTTCGACGAAAATAAGTATACTATCTTTTTTGAATTCTGTCAATACTTTTTTCAAAATTTCTTAAATTTTTTGTAATTCTCTATCGAAGTATATTGTAATTTTAGTTATTCTTCTTGATTTTCTTTGTTTTTATCAATTATATCGTCAATTACAATTTGTTCGTTTTCATCTAATCTATACCTTGGAAGTTCTGGTAATTCGTCCAAATTTGATATTCCAAATGTTTTTAAAAATTCTTCTGTTGTTTGATATACTGTTGGTTTCCCTGGTAAATCTGATTTTCCTGCATCTTCTATTAGATTATATTCTAATAATTTATATATTGTTGCATCTGAATTTACTCCCCTTATGCTTTCTATCTCAGCTCTCGTTATTTTAGGGTTATATGCAATTATTGCAAGTGTTTCCATTGCAGCATTTGAAATGTTAGGTTTTGCTCTATTGTCAAATAACGGATAAATATAATCATAATACTCTTTTTTACTACATAGAGTATATCCACTTTCTACTTTAATAATTTCTATTCCCCTATTTGCTTCTTGAAAATCTGCTTTCATGCTTTCTATTATTTGAATAATATCTTCCTCTGGTAATTCTAATGCTGAAATTAATTCTTTTATTTCAACAGGTCTACCTGATGCAAATAATATTGCTTCTATTATTGCTTTCATTTTATCTATTTCCATTGTTTCCACCTTTTTTATGTTAAATTTTTAGTTTGATTTTTCTTTAATTGTTTTACGTTTTGGTCTCTTAAATGAACTATTTCCTTCATAAGGTCTTTTGTAAGCTCACTTGCTTGTTCCTTATCTTTTACTTCTTCTTTAAGTTTTGAATAGTCTATTGGCTTACCTATGTTTACAATTACTTTTGTAAATGGTTTAAAGCTTCCTTGTATTCCTATTGGAATTATTGGCTTGCCTGCTGTTGCAGCAATTAGCACTGCGCCATTTTTAGGTTTTATTCCTTTTGCCATTCCATTTCTAGTTCCTTCTGGGAACATTAGTAATAGCTCATTTCTTTTAAGTAATGTTAGTGATATTTTAATTGCCTGCATATCTGCTTTGCCTCTTTTTACTGGATATATTCCAAATAAATCGGCGATCCAGCATAAAAAGCCATTTTTAAAAAGTTCTTCTTTTGCAAGTACATTTACTTTTCTTTTAAACATTGCAACAATAACTGCTGCATCTAAAGTACTTACGTGGTTTGGGCAAAGTAAAGCACCACCATCTTTTGGTAGGTTTTCTTTTCCAACAATTTTAGGTCTGTATAGTATTATTGCAAATATTTTAAAGATGAATTTTATAATTACTCTCATATTACTTTCTCTTTTCCTCTATAATTTGAATAACTTTTTCTTCAACTTCTTCTATTGTCATATTTGTTGTATCTATAACTATGCTATCTGGAGCAAGCTTTAATGCTCCTATTTCTTTGTGTTTATCGTTATAATCTCTTTTTCTAATATTATCTAAAACCTCTTCATAAGTTATGTCTATACCTTTTTCTTGCATTTCTAGCAATCTTCTTCTTGCTCTTTCTTCTTCAGATGCATCTAAGTAGATTTTTACATCTGCATTTGGAAATACATATGTGCAAATGTCTCTGCCTTCCATTATTACATCTTTGCCTTCTGCTAGCTTCCTTTGAAGGTCAACCATTTTAAAACGTACCTCTTTTATTGAAGATACTGGAGATACTACTTTTGTTACATCTTTTTCTCTTATCTTTGTAGTTACATCTTCCCCATTTAAATATATTTTATCTCCAAGTGGTGTATTCTCTATTTCTATTGAAATGTTATCTAAAAGCTCTATTACTTTTTTTTCATCAATAATATCGTCTTTAATAGCATTTGCTCTTAGAGCTGCTAGTGCTACACATCTATATGTGCTTCCTGTATCTACATTTATTAGTCCAAGTTTATTTGATATATTTTTTGTTACTGTTCCTTTTCCACTGCCTGCTGTTCCATCTATTCCTACTACAAATCCCATTATTCTTCTTCCTCTCCTGGTTTGCATATTCCTTTTGCAAGTATTTGCACTTCATCTACGTTCATTGCTGTTAAGTTTTCAATTTCTTTTATACATTTTTTCTTGAAACTTTGCAATGATGATACAATGTTAAACCCATACACTAGTATAATTTCTATATATATTTTTACACCTGTTTGTGTTTTTTCAATCCTGGTTCTGTTAATTTTATATATTGCATCTACACTTGCTGCTAGATGTGCTATTATATCTTTAAGCACGCCATCTGATATTGTGTAATTTCCTAAATAACTAAAGGTTGGCCTTATTATAGATTTCTCTGAAATGTATGGTTTTGCATCTTTTCCTTTTGATTTGAAAATTTGCAAAGGATCTAAAATATATCCTGAAAAATCTTTTTTTATTTCAAATGTTGGAACTGGAATAACATGTTTTCCTTCAACCATTCTCATTCTTTTTGCTTCTTCCATCTCTTGCTCTGTTGCAACATCTGTTATGTATATTGTTTTTTCAAGTTCTGGAAGTTCTAAGTTAGTTCTAATTTTTTCTATCATACCATCTGAAGTTCCTAAGATAAGTAAGCTTTCAGGTTTATACTTTCTAAAAGCCTTTTTAATTTCTTCAGCCTTTTCTTGGTTTAAAAACAAAGCTCCCTTTACTGTTTCAATCTTAGTTGGGGCTTTTTTAGCTGAAACCCCAGCAATAACCTCATTATCTTTAATCAAAAGTCCATCATCTATTATATACCTTATATTATACTCACTTGCCACCATCTGTGCCCTGTAACTCTTTCCAGTTCCTGATGGTCCTACAAATGCATATACTTTTATTTTTGATTCAATATATTTATCAATTAACATATTATTACCTCGTTTAAAAGTATATCACAAAGTTTGAATAAATGCCATAAATTAGCATAAATTTTACAAAAATAAAAAGCCTTTGGCTGGCTTTTTATTTATTCTCATTTATCAATTTCTCATAACATTTTCTACAAAGTGGCATATAGCAGTTATCTCCAACAAGTACATCTCCTGTTTTGTTTCCACCTTTAAAGTAGGTATATATTGCATTATCGCTGTGGCAGTTTTCGCATACAGCTGTAAGCATTTGAACATTGTCTGCCATACAAAGTAGGTCTCCCATTTTTCCAAAAGGTTTTCTTTCTGATGTTAAGTTAAGACCTGATATAAAGAATTTTTTTCCGTTTTTTGCTAATTCATTAATACCTGCTACATCTCCATTTAAGAACTGAAATTCATCAATTACATAAACATCTGCATCATATTTTTTAATTTCATCAACGTTATTAATCTCAATAGCTCCTAGTTTATAGCCTTTTCTGCTAACAACCTCTTGTGTTGAAAATCTATCATCAAGCTTTGGTTTAAAAACCTTAACATCTTTCCCTGCTATTTGTTGCCTTTGTGCTTCATCTAAAATCTTTTGTGTTTTACCGCATTTCATTGGTCCTGTAAAAACATTAATATCTCCCACAACTAATACATCCCCTATTTTTTAAAAAATTGCTATGGATATTATATATATTAATTTGAATTTTGTAAAGAGTTTTTTGGATAATTTTGTAGAATTTCATATTACCTTATACCATGTATCTATATTATAAAAAAAGTTATACCAATTTCCTGTAAAATCGCCTTTTAAGTTTCTTGTATGAAGTATGATATATGTGCTAAAACACAGGCTGATGAAGGGTTTTGTTTCGTAATATTCTTTTATGATATTTTCATATTCTTGTTTTAAAACTTCTTTATTTTCTATCTTTACAATCTTATCTATCTTGCTTTTTGTTTCTTCATCTTCAAAGTATCTACTTATTTCTGGGGTTATTGGTACGGTTTCTTTTTTTAGAATTAAATCTACTTTTGGATTCTTATAATTTTGTATATTAACTGTAATTTCATTTTCTTTTAATTGTTCTTGTATTGCTTTTGCAATTTCTAAATCTTCTTTGTTTATAGATAATGTTAGAGTTTTCTTTTTTGGTTTTGTTCCTTCTGCATTTGTTTCTTTTTTGTAATTTAAATAACTTCCATATTCTAATGGAAATGATACTACTTTGTATTTGTTGTTATATAAATCATATACTAATTTTTCCTTGTTTATTGCCTGTTCTATGGTTTTCTTTGTTTCTATATCTTTTATATTTTCACATGATATATAATAAAATTCTCTGCCAGTTATGGTTGTTTCATCAAAGCCTATTGTTCCTATATATTTCTCATAATTTGTATTTTGCGTTATTATTAAATCTACCTTTTCTCTTGTAAATGCATTATATAGCTCTGCTACTGTTTTGTATATTTTTATATTTAATGTCTGTTTTTCTCCCTTTAAAATTATATTTTGTGGATCTTGATGTACCACCTGATATTTTCCTGTTCCCATTGGCGTTTCTGTATTTTCTTTAATGATAGGGAAACATAGCATATACTCAAAAAAATCCACCTTTTCACTCAGGTGTATTTTAAATGTACTCTCATTTATTTTCTCTATTTCCTCTATTTGTTTTATGTTTTCCTTATATATTGAATCTGTTTCTTTTATTGTTTTTACTGTTTGCTCTATATCTTCTACTGTTATTTTTTCTCCATTTTGCCACGTTTTAGTCTCGCTTAGCTTAATTAAATATGTTAGTTCATCTAGCTTAGACCATTCTTCTGCAATTGCTGGTTTTGTGCTGAAGTCTAAATTTAAATCTATTAAAGGTTCATATATTAATTTATCTATTTCCTGAATTTCTATGCTTTTTGTTAATATTGGGTTAATTGTGTCAAACTCGCTTATTCCAATATTTATTTCATTTGATATTTTAGTTTCCCTTGTTTGTGCTTGTACACCATTTTGTACTTTATTGCCTTTAATGTAAACTATGTATATGCTTGATAAAATAAGCACCAGAATTATACATATAAATATTCTTTTTATATATTTTAAACTCATAATATGTTCCTCTCTTTTGCTAAACTAATAAAGACGGGGAATTTTGAACATAAAAACATGTTTCCGCCAAAATTCTCCGCCTCTATTTTTATCATCTATTTTCTAGACTCAATTATGAGTT
>ENA-OPDF01000861-OPDF01000861.1-human-gut-metagenome-genome-assembly--contig:-NODE-861-length-20050-cov-5.392748_pt1 | contig 20050 bp, 18 predicted proteins | sample MGYA00241575_ERZ501501 | MGnify/ENA primary metagenome ERZ501501 (study PRJEB25962, sample SAMEA1972229) | human gut metagenome | biome: human gut; feature: human-associated habitat; material: faeces... | reverse complement strand
CAAGGTGGATGAATATGACTTGGGCAGATTATATAATCTGCTGGGACTGCTGTATAAAGCGCAAAACAAGCCAAAAAAAGCCGAAAAATATTATCTTGCCGCTATAGAGATAGGAGAGCGTCTTGTGGAAAAGAACGCCGATGCCTATGAGCCTGCTCTTGCGATGAGTTATAACAATGCAGGTGTTTTCTATAGTGATCACGGTCAGCATGAAAAAGCCGAGAAATACTATCTCGCCGCGATGGAGATAAGAGAACGTCTTGTGGAAAAGAACGCCGATGCCTATGAGCCGGATTTGGCGATGAGTTATAACAATGCGGGCATTTTCTATGACAATCAAGGAAAGCGCGGCAAAGCCGAGAAATATTATCTCGCCGCGATTGAGATATATGAGCGTCTTGTGGAAAAGAACGCTGATGCTTATGAGCCGAATTTGGCGGCGGTTTATAACAATGCGGGTACTTTCTATTATGGCCAAAACAAGCCCGACAAAGCCGAGAAATATTATCTCGCTGCGATAAAGATATATGAGCGACTTGTAAAAAAGAATGCGGATGCCTATGAGCCGTATTTGGCGACGAGTTATAACAATGTGGGTGCTTTCTATAAAGATCAAGGGCAGTCCGAAAAAGCAGAGAAATATTATCTTGATGCAATGGAGATATATGAGCGTCTTACGGAAAAAAACGCGGCTGCCTATGAGCCGTATCTTGCGACGAGTTATAACAATGCGGGTGCTTTCTATAGCGACCAAGGACAGTCCGAAAAAGCAGAGAAATACTATCTCGCTGCGATAGAGATAAGAGAGAGCCTTGTGGAAAAGAACGCGGATGCCTATGAGCCGGATCTTGCGAGGAGTTATTACAATGCAGGCATTTTCTATAGCGATCACAATCAGCCGGAAAAAGCCGAGAAATATTATCTCGCTGCGATAGAGATATATGAGCGTCTTGTGGAAAAGAACGCCGATGCCTATGAGCCGGATCTTGCGAAGAGTTATAACAATGCGGGCAATCTTTATAGCAATCACGGCCAGCCCGACAAAGCAGAGAAATACTATCTCACCGCGATAGAGATAAGAGAACGCCTTGCGAAAAAGAACGCCGATGCCTATGAACCGGATCTTGCGGATAGTTATAACAATGCGGGTGTTTTCTATAGCGATCAAGGACAGCCCGAAAAAGCAGAGAAATATTATCTTGCTGCTATAGGGATAAGAGAACGCCTTGTGGAAAAGAACGCGGCTGCCTATGAGCCTGATCTGGCTGACAGTTATTTCAATTACTATCTCTTGAAAAAAGACAAAACATATCTCGACAAAGCATACGAGATAGCAAAGCGCAGACAGGACGATCCGAGGTGCAAGACAATAGTTGAATTTGTGGAATCGCACTAACGCAGCCTCTTCTTCGGCAAATTCAAAAACCGAGATTGTTTTTATTGGCTGTTTCGGTTTGTAGGAAGGAGTTGCGACGGAGAGCGAATTGCGAGGCAAAAAAATCACCGAGAAAAGCCGTTAGCGGACCGATCTCGGTGATTTTTATTTCGATATGCGTTATTTCATCAAGTACACCGTCGCCGCCATGAGAATCTGGCCGGTGTAGTAGGTTGCAAGCTCTATTGTGACGAGAGGGTTCTTTCTTTTCACGGGCGTGAAATAGACAAACGCGAGCACCGAGTCGCTGATTACGAATATCACCGACGCGACGGTGGTTATAAGGAAAGTCAGCGAGCGCGTGAGATAGAGCATATAGCCCGATACGCAGGCGCAAAGCGCGATGACGAAGAAATAGAATACGCTCAGAGCGAACATCTTGCTGTCAAGCTTCATCTTGACGGCTTTCATTATTACTGCCGTTATTGCGGTTATGATAACAGCCGCTATGTACGGGATTATCGAAAATCTCGGATAAGCCATGTAAAAGGACGCGAGATAGAAGAAATGACCGATTAAAAATGCGAATGTTCCGAGGGCGATGAGCCTGGTTTTGTATTTCGGCGCTATTTCCTTTATGCCGAGCAAAACATCGCCGCCGAGTCCGAACAGCAGCCCAAACGCCACGAGGCAAAAATAAAACGGATGGAGCACTTTGTCCGCCTCGTCAATGCGGTAGCAGAAGCCGATAAAGGCCATGGACATGAATCCGAAGCTCGATATGAACTTGCAGAGCATACCCTCGAACGATTTTCCCTTGCGGCGCAGCAGAATTGTGAGCGTCGCAAATACCGCCGTTATGACGGAGAGAATTGGGATGAACATAAACAGGTATCCTTTCTTTTTGCCGCGTTGCGGCAGAGTTTACTTTTGCGCTGCTTTTTTCACCTTTTCCCAATATTCCCCTGCGGTACGTTCGTTTCGGTTGTCGCCGAACTCGTAGTATACCGTGTCCTTTATGGCGTCCGGCAGATACTGCTGCGGCGTCCAGTGGTTGCGGTATGAATGCGGATAGAGATAGAACTGTCCCTTGTTCGGGTTATCCTCGCCGTCGCAGTGGACATTCTGTAACTGCCTCGGAACGGGACCCGTGCGGCCTTTCTGCACATCGGCCATCGCGGCGTTTATCCCGTTATAGGCGGAATTCGATTTCGGACTCGTCGCCACAAGCACTACCGCATCCGCAAGCGGTATCCTTGCCTCGGGCAGTCCGAGCATATTGGCAGCGTCAACTGCGGCTTTTACTATCGGTATTATCTGAGGGTAGGCGAGTCCCACATCCTCACACGCGCAGACCATCAGCCTGCGGCACGCGCTGACAAGGTCGCCCGCCTCGAGCAGTCTCGCCAGGTAGTGGAGAGCCGCGTTCGGGTCCGAGCCGCGCATCGACTTCTGATATGCGGAGATTATGTCGTAGTGCTCGTCGCCCTCGCGGTCGTAGCGCATTGCGCTGTGCTGGGTCAGCTCCTGCGCGCGCCGGAGCGTGATTTTGCAAACGCCGTTTTCGTCGGCGGGTGAGGAGAGCACGCAGAGCTCAACGGAGTTTATCGCCTTTCTGACGTCGCCGCCGCAGGCGTTTGAAATGTGCTCAATGACTCCGTCCTCTATATCATATGTCTCGTGCCGCTCGTTGCCTATATAGTCGAACGCGCGCTTTACTGCGGGAATGACATCCCCTGCCGAGACAAATTTGAATTCAAACACGGTCGAGCGGCTGAGAATCGCGTTGTAAATATAAAAATACGGGTTCTCGGTCGTTGACGCTATAAGCGTTATGTCGCCGTTTTCTATGTATTCGAGCAGTGTCTGCTGCTGCTTTTTGTTGAAATACTGAATCTCGTCGAGATAGAGCAGGATCCCGTTGGGCGCAACAAAGGTATTGAGTTTTGCAACAACGTCCTTTATGTCGGCTGTCGAGGCGGTCGTGCCGTTTAATTTGACAAGGTGCCGGTCGGTCGTCTTTGCTATGATACTCGCAAGCGTAGTCTTGCCTACTCCGGACGGACCGTAAAAGACCATGTTCGGCAGTTCGCCCGAAAGTATAATATTTCTCAGCGGCTTTCCCTCGCCGAGCAGGTGTTTTTGACCGACGATATCGTCGATAGTCTGCGGGCGCATTCTCTGCGCCAATGGTGCTGACATGATCTCCCTCCTCTCGGGTGGCTACAATGTTATATTATATTAAATTTTGCGGCTTTAGTCAATGTTTTTTGACAAGTGTGCCGATTTGATGAACGGACTGTGAAAAAGGAATAAACAAAGAGATAATCTTTATCAAAAATATTGACGGCGCAAAAAAATCTGATACTATGGAGTGAAAGGAGGCAGGTATGAAAAAGAAACGCGCGAAAAAAGAGATAACCGGCCGTGAGATGTGGATAGGCATAACAATGACCGTTTTTGGCGCAGTTGTTGACTTCTGCTTTTTCGGCTTCAGCTATTCCGCCGACCCGCAGGGCGAGCACGGGGAGATAACTACCGCATCTATAGTGCTTTCTGTCATAGGGATCGCACTTTCGCTCGCGGGCGCGTTTTTGATGAGCCGTTTTCTAAATGACAGAAGCTTTCTTTTCGGCTTCTCCGGATATCTGATACTCCCGCTCGTTGTCGTATATCCTCTGCTCTACGGCTACTGCGCGTCCCTCTATCCCGCCTACGGGCTGATAGCCGAAAAGCTGTTCAGAAGCGAAACGATGCTCGAAAATATGCCCGATTCCGCTCTCATATTCGAGCCTCTGCGAATAGCGCTTGTCTATGCGCTGTATTTTCTCGGTCGGCGGTCGGCGCAAAAACACGCCGTCTAAAACACAAAAAAATACCGGCAGCTCCGCATGAAAACGGGACTGCCGGATTTTTTTACAGCTTTAATTATTTGCCGAACAGCAGGAGCAGGAAACCGGCGGCAACAGCCGAGCCGATAACGCCCGCGACGTTCGGACCCATTGCGTGCATGAGCAGGAAGTTCGTCGGGTTGGCCTTGCGTCCCTCAACCTGCGAAACGCGCGCCGCCATGGGAACGGCGGAGACGCCTGCGGAGCCGATGAGGGGGTTAACCTTGCCCTTGGTGACGAGGTACATGACCTTGCCGAGAAGCACGCCGCCTGCGGTCGAGAAGCAGAATGCCGTCAGACCGAGGATGATGATGAATATGGTCTGCTTCGACAGAAAGGTCTGACCGTTTGCCGTTGCGCCGACGGTGACGCCGAGCATGATGGTGACGATATTGGTCAGAGCGTTCTGCGCGGTGTCGCTGAGTCTTTCAACAACGCCGCTCTCTCTGAACAGGTTGCCGAGCATGAACATACCGATAAGCGGAGCGACGGAGGGAAGCATGAAAGCGCAGATGACAAGCACGACGACGGGGAAGATAATCTTCTCTGTCTTGCTGACGGTTCTGAGCTGCTTCATCTCGACTGCGCGCTCCTTCTTTGTGGTAAGAAGCTTCATGATGGGCGGCTGAATAATCGGGATAAGAGCCATATACGAATATGCCGCAACTGCTATCGGTGCGAGCAGATGAGCCGCAAGCTTCGAGGCGAGGAATATAGCCGTCGGGCCGTCCGCGCCGCCGATGATGCCGATAGCGGCAGCCTCCTGCGGGGTGAAGCCGAGCAGGATAGCGATAGTGAAAGCAACATAGATGCCGAGCTGTGCGGCGGCGCCGAGCAGCAGGCTCATCGGGTTTGCGAGCAGGGGACCGAAGTCGGTCATCGCTCCGACGCCCATGAAGATAAGGCACGGGAAGATACTGCTCTTGACGCCCGCATATATCAGGCGCAGGATTCCGATGTCATACCAGTGCGCGCCCTCCCGTATTGTTGTACTCAGCGGGTCGATAATGCCGGTCGGGTCATCCATAAGACCTGCGCCGGGCAGGTTTGCAAGCAGGATACCGAACGCGATGGGAAGCAGCAGAAGAGGTTCGAATTTTTTGGCAATGGCCAGATAGAGCAGGACGAACGACACGAGGATCATTACGCCCTCTCTCCATTGGAGCACGGCGAGACCCGAGCTTTCCCAGAAGCCTTTTAAGATTGCAAGTATGTCCATTTACTATCCCCCTTAGCCGACTACGGCGAGCAGTGCGTCCGTAGCGACGGTCGAGCCTTTCTGGACGGTGAGCTGTCTGACAGTGCCGTCGCAGGGAGCGACTATTTCGTTTTCCATCTTCATAGCCTCAAGAATGAGGAGTATATCTCCGGCCTTTACGGAAGAGCCTACGTTGACGTTGACGCTCAGTATCGTGCCGGGCATGGGAGAGAGAACCTTCTGACCCTCTGCGGCAGCTGCGGGAGCCGCGGGAGCGGCGTCGGTAACAGCGGTTATAACGGCGTCGGTCTCCTCGACCTCGACCTCATAGTTTTTGCCGTTTAATGTAACAACATATTTCATGATTACAATTCCTTTCAGTTGTCGGCAAGAGCCGCATCAGTCTATCTTCTTTATGGATTTGAACAGCAGTCTGTTGAGCGGGACTCCGCTCTCGTCGCTGACTATTGCCATAATGACCGCAGCGGTCGGCTCGTCAACGCCGTCAAGGTCTAATGTGCCCTGCGACTGTGTGCCGGGCAGGGGAGTTCCGGCAGTGGTGGCCTGCTGCGCGGGTGCGGGAGCATCGGAATCGGCATTTTTCTTGCCTTTCTTGGCCGCGATATTCTCGCCGAGTCTGACAATGCGGGAGATTATCATGATAAGCACGGCAAGGATGATAAGCAGCAAGAATACCATAAGAATTCCGAAGAGTGAGACCTGAAGAGCGAAAATAAGCTTTTCACCCAGAGGCATACCCATGTCAAAGTTATCAAACATTGATAAAACCATTCCTTTCTGCCGAGGCTCAGTCGAGTCTCTCTATCTTATATTTGAAAGTGTTCTTCTTTCTCTCGTCGCGCTTGTCGAAGAACGCTTCCGCCTGTGTCGGGAAGGCTATATAAGAGAGAACATCCTCGTCGCAGGTCGCTCTGTCGCCGAGATACTCTCTTGCAGCCGGAAGACCGGGCTCAAGCAGGTCCGCATAGCGGCAGGTTATCGGCTTCTCGTCGCCGAGAACCTTCTTCTGCAGCTCCTCGTTTATCTTGCCGGGCGCCTTGCCGTATTCGCCCTTGATATAGTTCTTAACTTCCTTGGAGATGTTCTTGTATCTCTCACCCGCGAGCACGTTTGCGGTCGCCTGAACGCCGACCATCTGGCTCATGGGGGTGACGAGCGGAGGATAGCCGAGATCCTCGCGGACTCTCGGGGTTTCCGCGAGAACTTCATCGAGCTTGTCAAGCTTCTTCTGAGCTGTCAGCTGAGCGACAAGGTTCGAGAGCATTCCGCCGGGAATCTGATAGTTGAGAGCGTCGGTCTGAGTTGTCAAAACGACGGGGTTGAGCAGTCCGCTCTTGAGAGCGTCGTTGCGAACGGGCTTGAAGAAATCGTTGATTTTCTTAAGCGTGCCCATATCGAGCGGGACTTCGTAGCCCTCTTTCTCGAAAATGTAGGCCATAGTCTCTGTGGGCGGCTGAGAGGTGCCGTTTGAGAAGCAGGAGATAGCGGTGTCGATAACATCCGCGCCGGCTTCAACGGCCTTCTGCAGGGTCACGGGGCCGAGGCCTGTGGTCGAGTGAGTGTGGACGATAACGGGGAGCGATATATTCTCCTTTATGCCCTTGACAAGATCGTAAGCGCTCTGGGGATCCATGATGCCCGCCATGTCCTTTATGCAGACGGACTGAACGCCCATGCTCTCGAGGTCTTTTGCGAGCTTGATGTAGCTTTCGATGTTGTGGATGGGGCTGGTGGTGTAGCAAATGGTGCCGGATGCGTGAGCGCCGCACTTAACAGTCTCGTCAACTGCCGTTTCGATGTTTCTCAGGTCGTTGAGGGCGTCAAATATGCGGATGATATCGATACCGTTTTCAACGCTCTTTCTGACAAAAAGACGGACGACATCGTCGGGATAATGCTTATAGCCCAGAAGATTCTGACCTCTGAGGAGCATCTGAAGCTTGGTGTTCGGGCAGGCCTTGCGAATCTTGCGCAGGCGCTCCCACGGGTCTTCGTTGAGATAACGCAGGCAGGAGTCGAACGTGGCGCCGCCCCAGCACTCGAGCGAATAGTAGCCGGCCTTGTCAAGCTCCGGCAGTATTCCCTCGAAAGCCTCAAAGGGCATACGGGTCGCAATAAGCGACTGATTCGCGTCTCTAAGGACAGTCTCGGTGAAATTTACTTTCATGTGTTTCGCTCTCCTTTGGAATTTGTAAACTTGCTTAAAAATCAGAACTCGATGCGCGAGGCAATGTAGCTTTCAAGCTCGTCTATCGCAATACGCTCCTGCTTCATCGTGTCGCGGTCGCGCACGGTCACGCAGTGATCCTCGACGGAGTCGAAGTCAAAGGTGATGCAAAGCGGAGTGCCGATCTCGTCCTGGCGGCGATAGCGCTTGCCGATGGAGCCGGTCTCGTCGAAGTCGACCATGAATTTGCGGCTAAGCTCGTCACAAATCTTGACAGCCTCTCCGGACAGCTTCTTCGACAGGGGAAGCACCGCGGCCTTGTAGGGCGCGACGACGGGGGAGAGATGGAGCACCACGCGGGTGTCGTTTTTCTCTGCGTCGATAACTTCCTCGTCATACGCTTCGCACAGCAGCGCGAGCACGGTTCTGTCGAGTCCGTAGGTGGATTCTATTATATAGGGAATGAACTTCTCGTTCGTCTCGGGATCGAGGTAGTCCATTTTCTGACCGCTGTATTCCTGATGTCTCGTCAGGTCGAAGTCCGTTCTGTTGTGGGTACCGTTTATCTCGCCCCAGCCGAACGGGAAGAGAAACTCTATGTCGCACGCGGCCTTGGCGTAGTGAGCGAGCTTCTCATGGTCGTGGAAGCGCAGATGCTCGGGAGCTATGCCGAGATCCTCAAAATACTTCTTGCCGAACTGCTTGAAGTAGTCATAGAGCTCGTTGTCGGAGCCCTTCTTGCAGAAGGTCTGGAACTCCATCTGCTCGAACTCAATGGTTCTGAAGGTGAAGTTGCCGGGGGTTATCTCGTTTCTGAATGCCTTGCCTATCTGACCGATGCTGAAGGGCAGCTTTGCTCTCATCGAGCGCTGGACGTTGAGGAAGTTTACATATTCGCCCTGCGCGTTTTCGGGGCGCAGGTAGATTATGCTCTTGGCGTCGTTGGTGACTCCGCGGTAGGTCTGGAACATGAGGTTGAACTCCCTTATGTCCGTGAAGTTGTGCTTGCCGCAGTGGGGGCAGGGGATGGAGTGAGCCTTAATGAACTCAAACATCTCCTCTTTCGTCATCTTGTCGGGGTGGGCGTCGGGATCAAAGTTCTCGATGAGCGTGTCCGCTCTGTGACGCATCTTGCACTCCTTGCAGTCGAGAAGCGGGTCGGAGAAGCTGGCGATATGGCCGCTTGCCTCCCAGACTCTCGGGTGCATGAGAATGTCCGCGTCAACCTCGTAGCTGTTTCTGCGCTCCTGAATGAATCTCTTGCGCCAGGTGTCCTTGACGTTGTTTTTCATTCTCGCGCCCAGCGGACCGTAGTCCCAGGTGTTCGCAAGACCGCCGTAGATGTCGCTTCCGGCAAAAATAAAGCCTCTGTTCTTGCACAGGGCGACGATTTTTTCCATTGTTTTTTCGGTATTGTTTAGCATAAGTGCTTTCTCCCCTATTATTCATTCCAGCATATGATAATCTAAAAAACGCCAAAAGTCAAGGCGCGTAAAAGAGATTTTGACCGCTTGTCCGCCCGCCTTTTTGTGCGTTATTCCGCAAGGCGGATTTTGTCTGTGCATTTTGCCGAAAATAGTGCGGACAAAGCGCCGAAAAACATAAACAGCAACGGAATATCGATATAAAAAGAACAATAAAATTTTTCGTCGGGTCTTTGATAAAAAATATTTTTTTATCCAACCGACGCTTTTTCAACATCGTATTGACAAATCCGGGTTTTACTGTAAAATTATATTGTTATAATAGCGGCTATATTATATAAAACAAAGCAAAGAGGGGAAAACAGTGAGTAAAAAGGACTCAAAGATATCGTCGTTCTTCGGAAAGATAGGCCCTATGGTGGGCTACAATTTCGCAAGCATACTTTTCGGCGGCGGCTCGTACATTATCTCGCTCTATTTTCTGTCATTTTTGACCGAGGTCGAAAAGCTCAGACCCGACCAGGCCGGAATGGTCATTGCCATGGCTCATATCTGGGACGCGGTCACAGACCCCGTCATGGGCATCATAACCGACCGCACCCGCTCGAAATACGGCAGACACAGAAGATACCTGCTCTGGGGCTTTGTTCCGATAGCGGTTTCGTATTTCTGCCTGTGGACCTCGTTCGGCATCTCGGCCACCGGCAACACGACTGCGACAATGCTCTACTATATGCTCGCCTATATGCTCTATAACACGGCGCTGACTCTCGTCACCGTGCCCCATGTTGCCATGCTGCCCGTTGTCGCGCCCGAGTATTCGCTGCGCACGCAGTATAACTCGGTGCAGTATATAATGAACTCCGTGGGCATGGTCACTTCCTTCCTGCTTGTGTCGCTGTCGCTCGGCTTTACGAACATGGAGATGTCCGCCGCTTCAAGACCGAAGTTTATGTTCTTCGGCGCGATTTTGTGCCTGTGGTTCTCGCTGCCCCTGCTCGTGACCTTCAAATGCACGAAGGAGCCGAGCTCGCTCGATATGAAGCTGCCGCCCTTTAACGCGACAATGCTTATCGAGGAGTATAAGCAGGTGTTCCGCAACAAGGCGTTCAGACGCTATTTTGCACTGAACTCGATGTATACCATGGCAAAGGGCTTCTATGCGAACTCCAACCAGTATTTCATCAGATATATCGCCCAGCGCTTCGGCTATTTCAATACCCTGCAATCGATTGCGGGCGCATCCGAGGCATCGGGCTTCCCGATAAACTATCTTATGACGATGAAAAAGGGCAAGCAGCTGTGCGGAAAGATTTTAACTCCGATTATGGCCGCCGGACTTATAATGAACCTTTTCATCAACAAGAACACCCCGCTTTGGGTCATTATTATTGCTATATTCCTCTATAATTTCGGCTTCTCCGGCCCCGGATTCACCGCCACAAATATCCAGCCCGATGTCACGGATGTTGACGAGATGATAACCGGACGCCGCCGAGAGGGCGTTATCTCAACGTTTAATACGCTCATCAAAAAGACCATAAACGGACTTATGAGCGCGTTCACCGGCTTCATTCTCAACGGCTTCGGCCTGCGCACGGGCGCGGAGAATGCGAACGCCCTCGAGCAGACCGCCAAGGGCATATTCGGCCTGAGACTGACTTACTGCATACTGCCGCTCATCTTTGTCGCCCTCGTCTATGTCTGCGTGTTCACCTATAAGATGACCCGAGAGGATCACAAGATGATAATCGAGGCGATAAAAGAGAAGAAGGAGACGGGCAGATGCACTCTGACCCCCGAGCAGATGAAACGCTGCGAGGAGATAGCGGGTCAGAGCTTCGGCGATATGTGGATAGGCAGACCGTCTGCGGATACTCTTTTTGCCGAGCTTGACTAAAGACCCACGAAAGGATCAAAGAATTGTCTACGAAGAAAGAAAACATCAGAAATTTCAGCATTATAGCGCACATCGACCACGGCAAATCGACCCTTGCGGACAGACTCCTCGAGCTGACCGACTCCGTGGCGAAGCGCGATATGACCGCCCAGATTCTCGACAATATGGATCTTGAGCGCGAGCGCGGAATAACAATAAAGGCGCACGCGGTCAAGATGGACTATACCGCGAGCGACGGCGAGGTCTATGAGCTCAATCTCATCGACACTCCCGGCCACGTCGATTTCAACTATGAGGTCTCGCGCTCCCTTGCCGCGTGCGAGGGTGCGGTGCTCATAATCGACGCGTCGCAGGGCATCGAGGCGCAGACGCTGGCGAACACCTATTTGGCGCTCGACCACGACCTCGAGATAGTCCCCGTTATCAATAAAATTGACCTGCCCGCAGCCGACCCCGACAGAGTTGCCGAGGAGGTTGAGGAGGTAATCGGACTCGACTGCTCGAACGCCCCGCGCGTCTCGGCAAAGACGGGCGAAAATGTAGAGGCCGTGCTCGAACGCATAGTTCTGGATATCCCCGCGCCCGAGACCGACGATACTTTGCCGCTCAGAGCGCTTATCTTCGACTCTGTCTATGACAGCTACAAGGGCGTTATCGTCTACGTGCGAATAAAAGAGGGCAGGATTAAGGCGGGCGACACCATGCGCATGATGGCGACCGGCGCGCAGTTCACGGTCGTTGAAGTCGGCTATATGCGCGCCACGAGCATGGAGCCTGCCGAAGAGCTGACCTCGGGCGAGGTCGGATATATTACCGCCTCGATAAAGACCGTCAGCGACGCCCGTGTCGGCGACACCGTGACTACCGCGGAGAACCCCGCAAAGGAGCCGCTTGCAGGCTACCGCAAGGTGAACCCGATGGTTTTCTGCGGCGTATATCCCGCCGACGGCGCGGACTACGAAAACCTGCGCGACGCGCTCGAAAAGCTCCAGCTCAACGACGCCTCGCTCTCATATGAGCCGGAGACCTCCGGCGCGCTCGGCTTCGGCTTCCGCTGCGGCTTTTTGGGTCTGCTCCACCTCGAGATAATCCAGGAGCGCCTTGAGCGCGAATACGACCTCGACCTCGTGACCACCGTTCCGAGCGTCATATATAAGATACACCTGACCGACGGCAGCGTTATCGAAATCGATAATCCGACTCACTATCCCGACCCCGTCAATATCGATTACAGCGAGGAGCCGTTCACCAACGCGCATATCTATTCGCCGCCCGAATATGTCGGCGCGATAATGGACTTGTGCCAGGAGCGCCGCGGCGTGTTCAAGAACATGACCTATATCGCCTCCGACCGCGTGGACATCCTCTATGAGCTGCCGCTCAACGAGATAATCTACGATTTCTTCGATTCTCTCAAGTCGCGCACCCGCGGCTATGCGTCGTTTGACTATGAGATAACCGATTACCGCCGCTCGAACCTCGTTAAACTCGACGTTCTCCTGAACGGCGAGATAATCGACGCGCTCTCGTTTATTATCCACTCCGACAAGGCATACGGGCGCGCAAGAAAGATAGCCGAAAAGCTCAAGGATAACATCCCGCGCCAGCTGTTTGAGATTCCGATTCAGATAGCCATCGGTGGCAAGGTCATCGCCCGCGAGACTGTCAAGGCGATGAGAAAAGACGTTCTTGCCAAGTGCTACGGCGGCGACATAACCCGAAAGAAGAAGCTGCTCGAAAAGCAGAAGGAGGGCAAGAAGCGTATGCGCCAGTTCGGCACGGTCGAAGTGCCGCAGGAGGCGTTTATGGCGGTTCTCAAGCTCGACGACGATTGACAGACAAAACAAACAAAGCTGTAAATTACCTGCCCTGCGGCGATCGGTAATTTACAGCTTTTGCTTTTTGACCTGTCTGTGATTTATTTTTTGGCGGCAACGCTTTTCTGCATACCGTCAAGCTTAGCAAGAACGGCGGCGTACATATCGCATATTGAAAGCGAGATGAAGTCGGCAGGCTGCGAAAAATCATTGTTGACCCATTCCTCGATTACGCCCAGGGAGCCCTTGACCATAAATGTGTATGTCGTGTTTAGGGTCAGGTCGTCCAAGTCGGGTAATTTTTGCCGCCACTCGTTCGTTATGTCCTGTCTGTTTATTTCGCAGCACTTGTCCAAAAACTGCTTGCTGCCGTATTTGCCGAACAGTGCGTCGCAAAATGAACGCTCAGCCTCCACGGTCTCTATTATTTTGTTTATCCGGGGGAAGTCGCTTTTTGTGTAGTTGCAGTTTCTTACGGCATCGCAGAGGCGCTCGTAGACAATGCCTTCTATTTGACCCAAAAGGTCGTAAACATCGGCATAGTGGGCATAGAAAGAACCTCTGTTGACGTTGGCTGCTTGGCAGAGTTCCGTTACCGAAATTTTGTCTATGGGCTTTTGCTTGAGCAGTGAAATGAAACTCTCGCAAAGCAGCTGCTTTGTTATTAAAATGCGGCGGTTTTCCATGAAATCTTTGCCTCCGTAGGTTGTCAACTGAACAAAAAAGCCCCGATTTGTTCAGCTGCGCACAAATCGTAAATTTTTGTTGATTGACGCAACAAAGCGTAGAGATTATACTATAAATGCAGTTATAAGTCAATCTTACAATGCGAAGGGAGGTGACGAAATGGAGGCGGCATTGGAGCTGTTGCTTAAGGCGCTCGAGTGGTCGGGCAAGGCGCTTTATTGGGTTACTATAGGCCCGATAATAGAGCTTATAAAGCTGATTTTCGGAATCGCTTAAATTTAAAGAGGAGGGAAAAGTAATGGAGATCATTCAGAGAATTTTAGAAGCGTACTTTGAGTATGTAAGATTTATTCTTGAGCACCTTTTCTGGTTCATTCCGAAATAAGAGGGACTGCATTTTAATGCAGAGCTGAAGAAAAATTCAAAGGTCATAATTCGAGCGGTTGCTGCGATTATGACCTTCTTTTTTTTTATTTGTTTTCCGCGCCGGAATCAGTTTTTCGGGCTGCCCGCGGCCGCGCGCATCGTCATGACGACTGTAAAGGCGTCCCCCTTGTCGTCGGTCACAAGCCGTCCGCCGTATTTTTCGGCAGTGTCTCTGAGAATCCTCAATCCGTAGCCGTGCTCGCCCGTGCGGCTCTTTTTCTTGTCCTCATAGTCCGGAGCCACATTGTTTTCGCCGGTTATGTAGAGCATCCCGTCGCTCTCGTCTGTAAAGCTCTTTATCTTTACATATCTTTTCCCGTCGATTGCCTTCGCCGCGTTTATCGCGTTGTCGAAAATGTTGACGTAAGCCTTGCATATATCTATTTCTTCTATGTCGAGAGTCTCCGGAACGCGCAGGTCAAAGTCGAAATCGATTTCGTTTTTTCTGCATTCCGCGGCCTTGTTCGAGGCTATCGCATTTACGAGCGTGTTTTGGCAGAAGCGCTCTATTTTTATGTCCGCAACCTCTGCTTTGAGCTGAGAGAGCATCTTCTTTGCGGACTCCTTATCGCTGTCCGCACCGTTCTCCATTATCTCGCAGGCGGTCTGCACCATGTTGGCGAGGTCGTGACGTATCTTTCTCGCCTCAACGCTGTTTTGCTCGACATTCTTGTAGTATTCGAGGTTGACGCTGTTCTGATATTCCTGCATCTTCAGCGCCTCGCGCAGCTTTTCGTTCTGCGAAGAGCGGTTCATGACATAGAAAAGTATGACGTCCGCGGCGATACTGAAAATTGCGACGACGGCAAAAATTATTATTGTTGTGCGATCACGGTCTTTAAAAAGGGAGAGAGGGCTGTTTTCGCCCGCCCAATCGAAGTGATTTAACAGGATCATGCAGGTGTCGAGCAGCAGCATTTGACTCAGCGGAAAGATGATAAATGCAAGCATCGAAGTCGGTTTTATTGCCCCGCCCTCAAGCTTTCGCTTTCTGAAATATGTAAACACAAGGAAAATCACTGTGTACACGAGCAGAAACGGCGTGAGAACCAGATTGGCCTCAGGGTCGTTGCTGCCTATTCCAAACAGATTTAACATCGAAGCCACAACGGCGGTGAAGCTGGATTCCAATGCAAAAATTGCTATCGACACAAATGCCTTCGTTCGGAACTTGTCCTTGTAGAGCACCGCCGCGCAAATGAAATAATACGCGAGCGGAAGCAGAACCAGAAACGACGGGGCAACAAAGGTCACGAATTTCTGCGAGACAACCAAAAATACAAACGGAACGGTGGTTATCAAAAAGACAAGGTGTTTATTAAATTTCGGTGTCAGGTTATACCAAAGAAAGCCGCCCTGAAGCAGAGCGAGCATTATGTTGTTGACATACCATAAAAATTCGTAAATAGATTCGGACATTGTTTCCCCTCCCGCAAAAGCCGTTATTCCATAATATTTAATATATCTTCCGCACTGTCGGCGATATAAGAAGCGCCGCCGTCAACGAGCACCTTTCTGTCGCGGAAGCCCCATGACACGCCGATGCACGGCAATCCTGAGTTTCTCGCCGTCACAACATCGACCTCGGAATCGCCGGAATAGACTGTCTCGGCAGGATTCGCGCCGAGCAGCTTCATCGCGTATAAAACGCCGTCGGGAGCGGGCTTTTTCTGCCTGTCCTCCGTCTGACCGACTGCGGCATCAATTAAGCTTTTGAAATAATCCTCGCACAGCCCGATTACCGCCGGCTCGAACTTGTTCGACACAACGGCGATTTTGACCCCGCGCTCGCGCAGCTTTTTGAGCAGCTCGATTATCCCCGGGTAAGGGGCTGTTTTGTTGGTCATATTATCTTTGTAGTGCGCCTTGAACACCGCAAGGCAGTCGGCCTCCGTTTTTTCGTCCGTGCCCTCGGGAACGGCTAAGTGTATGAGCCTTGCAACGCCGTTGCCGACAAAGCGTCTGACCTCGTCCATCGTGCGCTCGGGAAAGCCGAAGCGGCGCAGGGCGTAGTTAGTGCTGTCCCGCAGGTCGTCGAGCGTGTTCAGCAGAGTGCCGTCGAGGTCGAATATAATATAATTGTATTTCATGCGTATGCTCCTCGGATTTTGCTTTTTTCGTGCATATACTTATTATATCGCAGATTTTTTCTATGTCAATGCGGAGTTCACAAAGTGTTTACAAATAAATTGTTGACAAAATCTGCAAGGAGTTGTATAGTATGAATTGTAAGTTAGCACTCGGACATTGAGAGTGCTAATGAACAAAACGAAAGGCAGAGACAGATGGAACTGAGCGAGAGAAAAGAGAAAATTCTTGCAGCAGTTGTCGAGCAGTATATAAAGACCGGCGAGCCCGTCGGCTCAAAGACTCTGCTCGATTCTCTCGATATGTCCGTTTCCTCCGCCACCGTGCGAAACGAGATGGCGGATCTCGGCTATCTCGGGCTGCTCGATCAGCCGCACACCTCGGCGGGGCGCGTCCCCACAGGCGAGGGCTACCGCTACTATGTCGATAACCTCGTCCCCGAGAGCGAGCTCAGCGACGAATCGCGCAGGCTCATAGACGCGGGTATCGGAAATGCAAACGGCGACCCCGAAAGCCTCTTGAGGCACGCGGGCGAGGCGCTTGCCTATCTCACCGAGTGCGCCGCCGTCATGACGACCCCCTCGGGCGAGAACACGAAGATAAAGCGCGTCGAGCTTGTTCCTATATCGCCGCACACCGCGATGATAGTGCTCTTGGCGAGCAACGGAATTTTAAGAAGCAAGCTCTTCAGGCTCGATTCCCCGATAGACACAACGGTCTGCGAGACCTTCTACAATGTCGCGCAGGCCATGCTCATAGGAGTACCTGTCAGCGCGCTCACTCCCGCTTATCTCCAGTCGATAGCGGCGCGGCTCGGAATGGAGTCGCTTGCGATGTTCCCGATGCTCTCGGCAGTCGCCGAGCTTTCGCAGAACGCCGCTCAGCCGCACGTCTTTCTCTCCGGTCAGTCGAATCTGCTGCACCACAGAGAGTATGCGGGCAGAGCATACGAGCTGCTCGAGTTTTTGAGCCGCGGAGCTCCGCTGAGAACCCTTGCGGACAGCATGAAGGGCGAGCTCGAAATAAGGATAGGCAGAGAGAACGGTTTCGTTCAGCTCGACAATTCGAGCGTCATCCTTGCGAGATATACCGTCGGCGAGGACAGCGCCGGTTCGATAGGCATTATCGGGCCGACAAGAATGGACTACCGCAGACTGGTTCCCGGTCTTAAATATATTTCTCAGTGCATAAGCAAAACAATGGAAAAGGCACTTGAAGAGTAACGAAAGGAATGTAACACCAATGAGCGAGAGCACGAAAAAGCCCGAGCAGGCGGAGGAGAACAAAGCCGAAACCGCTCTGGCGGAGGATACGAAGAAGGCTGAAAAGAAAGCCTCGAAGTCCTCGAAGAAAAACGCACAGGCCGACCGCATAGCCGAGCTCGAAAAGGAGCTCGAAAAAGCTCAGCAGTCAGTCAAGGAGAGTGCCGACAACTTCCTGCGCCTCGCTGCGGAATATGATAACTTCCGCAAGCGTTCGCTGCGCGAGAAGGACGACATAAAGGTTCGCTCGAAAACGGACGTCGTCGAGAAGCTTCTCCCGGTCATAGATAATTTTGAACGCGCCGCTTTGAACGCCGAGACCGATGCCGACAGCTACCGTCAGGGAGTCGAGCAGATATACAGGCAGTTCATCGATATCCTGAAAACACTCAATATCGAGGCGTTCGGTGCAGAGGGCGATGCGTTCGACCCGAATATCCACTCGGCTGTTATGCACACCGAGGACGAGAATGTCGGCGAGAATGTTATCGTCAAGGTTTTCACAAAGGGCTATAAGCTCGGCGACACGGTCATAAGACCCGCAGTCGTTCAGGTTGCCAACTGATGCCGCAAGGCATTTTTGGAATATAAATTAAACTATTCATTACTTCGGAGGTAATTTATTATGTCAAAGGTTATAGGTATTGACTTAGGTACAACAAATTCATGTGTAGCGGTTATCGAGGGCGGCGAGCCCGTCGTTATCCCCAATGCCGAGGGCGCAAGAACAACGCCTTCCGTCGTCGCATTCGGCAAGACCGGCGAGAGACTTGTCGGCCAGGTCGCAAAGCGTCAGGCTATCACAAATCCCGACAGAACCGTCTCCTCCATCAAGAGACAGATGGGTTCCGATTACAAAGTTAAGATTGACGACAAAAAGTACACCCCTCAGGAAATTTCCGCGATGATTCTTCAGAAGCTCAAGACCGACGCAGAGGCTTATCTCGGCGAGAAGGTCACGGAGGCTGTTATCACCGTTCCCGCTTACTTCACTGATTCCCAGCGTCAGGCGACTAAGGACGCAGGCAAGATAGCTGGCCTTGAGGTCAAGAGAATAATCAATGAGCCCACGGCGGCTGCTCTTGCTTACGGTATAGACAAAGAGAATGATCAGAAGGTCATGGTTTATGACCTCGGCGGCGGCACCTTCGATGTTTCCATCATCGAGATGGGCGACGGCGTTCAGGAGGTTCTTGCAACTGCCGGTAACAACCGCCTCGGCGGCGACGATTTCGACCAGAGAGTTATCGATTGGATAGCCGACGAGTTCAAGAAGAGCGAGGGTGTTGACCTGCGCGGCGATAAGATGGCCATGCAGAGACTGAAGGAGGCTGCCGAGAAGGCGAAGATTGAGCTTTCCAACGTCACCACCTCCACCATCAACCTGCCCTTCATCGGCATGAAATCCGACGGCACTCCGCTCAACCTTGAGATGACCCTCACCAGAGCTAAGTTCAACGAGCTCACCGCAGACCTCGTCGAAGCGACAATGGGCCCCGTTCGCCAGGCTATCTCGGACTCCGGCCTCAAGACTTCCGAGCTTCACAAGATCCTTATGGTCGGCGGCTCGTCCCGTATCCCCGCAGTTCAGGAAGCCGTTAAGAAATATACAGGCATCGAGCCCTTCAAGGGCATCAACCCCGACGAGTGCGTCGCTATCGGCGCGGCTATCCAGGGCGGCGTCCTTGCAGGCGATGTCAAGGGACTGCTTCTTCTCGATGTTACCCCGCTGTCACTCGGTATCGAGACTATGGGCGGCATAAACACCAAGATTATCGACAGAAACACCACCATCCCCGTCAAGAAGAGCCAGATTTTCTCCACCGCGGTTGACAATCAGCCTTCCGTTGAAGTCCACGTTCTTCAGGGCGAGAGAGATTTCGCTAAGGATAACAAGACCCTCGGCGTGTTCCACCTCGACGGCATCATGCCCGCACGCAGAGGCGTTCCGCAGATCGAAGTCACCTTCGATATCGACGCAAACGGCATAGTCCATGTCTCCGCTAAGGATCTGGGCACCGGCAAGGAGCAGTCGATCTCCATCACCTCCTCGTCCAATATGTCCAAGGAGGATATCCAGAAGGCTGTTGACGAGGCCGAGAAGTTCGCCGAGGAGGATAAGCAGCGCCGCGAGGAAGTTGATATCAGAAACGGCGCAGACCAGATGGTCTATCAGTGCGAGAAGCTCGTCAGCGAGGACGGCGACAAGTTCTCCGAGGACGACAAGAAGGACATCAACGACAAGATCGATGCCCTCAAGGAAGCCCTCAAGGGCGAGGATATCAACCTCATCAAGTCCCGCCAGGAGGAGCTCACCTCTAAGTTCTACGAGATTTCCGAGAAGGTCTACAAGGCTGCCGCAGAGCAGGCTCAGGCTCAGCAGGGTGCCGACGGCGCTCAGCCCGGCAGCGATGCGGGATACACGGAGGCGAATTATACCGACGTCCCCGAAGACAACGACTAAGCCGGCAATGCGTAATTTCGCGCGATACGGCGTTGTGAGAACCTGCCCGTTCGGTCACGTACCGATGTACGCTCCCTCGCGGGCAGAACCCCACGCCTTGTCTCGCACAAAATTCCGCTATTGCCTGCCTTTTCGCAGGAATTGACAGTCGGCAATGCGTAATTTCGCGCGATACGGCGTTGTGAGAACCTGAGAACTTGGTCACGTACCGACGTACGCTCCCGCGTTCTCAGAACCTCACGCCTTGTCTCGCACAAAATTCCGCTATTGCCTGTCTTTTCGCAGGAATTGACAGTCGGCAATGCGTAATTTCGCGCGATACGGCGTTGT
>ENA-OPDF01000854-OPDF01000854.1-human-gut-metagenome-genome-assembly--contig:-NODE-854-length-20140-cov-3.038387_pt1 | contig 20140 bp, 17 predicted proteins | sample MGYA00241575_ERZ501501 | MGnify/ENA primary metagenome ERZ501501 (study PRJEB25962, sample SAMEA1972229) | human gut metagenome | biome: human gut; feature: human-associated habitat; material: faeces... | reverse complement strand
ATCGTTGCGAGCGCAGGCGTTGTTATCTTCCGCAAGAAGGAAGAAGACTGAGCCTGAATCCTGCTCGGTACACGGCGGAAGCCAACGCTGCGAGTGATGAAAATCAGCGTAACGAGTGACTGAAACCGATACTGTGCATGAACAACAGCATAATCCCGACCGAATCGGATTTCCGATTCGGTCGGGGCTGCAAGCCCCGCAGGATGTAAATCCCGCGGGGCTTGTGTCGTATGAAAATGCGAACGCAAAAGAATCAGAGACCATATCCTATATGAAAAAATATCAAGAAAGTGCATTTTCTATAAGATTGGGGTTGAAATTTTCGTCTCAATAAGTTAAAATAGGATATAGATTTATGCAAAAGTCATTCATGAGGTGAAATGAAGGATATGTACGGCATTCGGGCGGATGAATTGGATATGCATTCGATCATTGCCGAAAGCATAATCGGCTTTTTGCTTCAGCATACCGGAATAATGATTCAAAGACAGGATATTTCAATGAATTCATCCGTGTGTGCTGCTGCCGTCCCGCTGCTGCCGCGATTCGGAATTTCGCCGGAAAGCCTGCTGAATGAATGCGAAAAAACAGAATGCGGCTTGCCGTATTCGAATATGCGGAAATATCGAGGCATAAATATTTTTGAACAAGTTTCCGCAAAAAACGGATATCTGTGCTTTGACCCGACGATTGAGTTCCTAAACAGCTTTTGCGTTCGATGCACGGAGCTGCTTCCAATGCCGGAAATGCCGCAAAAAATTGTTTTTCCGTGCAGCACGGAATATGCCTGCGCACGGCTTTTGACTTATTATTGCTCCGGCTGCCGCTGCATCATGACGGACAGCGTCAGAACAGCATTGTTTCGCTCCTTTGCGCTTGCGGGCGGGTTTGAAACAAAAAGGCTTTATGAACGCGCTGTTCATTCGGCGGAACGTGCCGTGCTTGCTGCTTTCGGAAATTCGGATGGGGGGAAATTCGGCGGAGTGCAGGCTTCTGCTGCGGCGATACTGCTGAGCAGTGCAAAAATGACTTTAGTGCAATAGTTTGAAGGAGAATTGACTGACTTATGAAAATTAAATGGTATGGACATTCCTGCTTTCTTTTGACGGACAGCAACGGCAGCACCGTTCTGACCGATCCGTGCGATCCGTCCTACGGTTATGAAATACCGCCCATGCATGCAGATATCGTGACAATAAGCCACGAACACAACGATCACAACAACATCAGCATTTTGCGCGGCAATACCGAGATTATCCGCAGCCCGGGCGAATACAATGTCAAGGGCATTCATATCACGGGTGTTGAAACTTTACATGATCGCAGCGGCGGTGCGCTTCGCGGCAAAAACACCATGTTTATTTACGACATGGATGATATGCGCATACTTCATTGCGGCGATCTCGGCATGATTCCCGACGAAGAAACAATTGCAAAAGTCGGCCATATTGACATCATGCTGGTTCCGATCGGTGCGATTTACACAATAGATGACCTTGAGGCGCGTGAACTTGCAAATATTCTGAAGCCCAAAGTCGTTATACCCATGCACTATAAAACCCCGAAGCTTAAACTTGAGCTTTGCCCGCTGGCACCCTTCATTGATGCGGCAAAGGACTGCCGCATTCACAACCTTAACGATTGTGAAGCAACAATTACAAAGATGAGCCTCGGTGAGGACAGGGTGCTGATTCTGCGCCCGTATGACGCCGAAAGAGACGAATGACATTTGAAACGAACGTGACGGAACCGAATCTGCCGTAAATGCTTCCGAAACAAATAACCGCCGCAGGAATTTTGCCTGCGGCGGTTTTCTTTGCTCAAAGAAAGCTCAGAATTCCGAAGAATGCTTAAGCATTCTTATTTAATAATCATCCGATAAAGGATTAAAGATCATAATACCTTTCAAATTCGGCGGGATGCGGAATCTGATTGATGCGTGCAGCCTCTTTGCGCTTGCGATCGATCCAGATATTGAGGAGCCTCTCGGGGAATACGCCGCCGCGGGTCAGATAGTCATGGTCTGCTTCAAGGGCATCAAGTGCCTCGTCAAGGCTCTTGGGAAGGCTGTCGATCTTTGCTTTTTCCTCTTCGGGAAGGTCAAACAGGTTGAAATCATAGGGACCCCAGCCGCAGACGGAAGGATCGATTTCGTTGATAATGCCGTCGAGACCTGCCATAAGGATTGCCGCATAAGCATAGTAGGGGTTGCAGGTTCCGTCGGGGTTGCGCAGCTCAAAACGCTTAGCCATGGGCGATTTTGCGTAAGCGGGGATGCGAATTACCGCAGAGCGGTTCGCTGTTGCATAGCCGATGGTAACGGGAGCTTCAAAGCCGGGAACAAGGCGTTTGAAACTGTTGGTGGACGGGTTTGTGATTGCGCAAAGACTCTTTGCATGTTTAAGCAGACCGCCCATGAAGTTGTGTGCAAGCTTGGAGAGCTGAGCATAGCCGTTTTCATCATAGAAAAGGGGCTTGCCGTCCTTGGTGAGCAGCATGTGAACGTGCATACCGTTGCCGGCTTCCGCATAGATGGGCTTGGGCATGAAGGTTGCGGTGCAGCCTTCTTCAACGGCAGCGTTGCGGATGATGTATTTTGTTACCATGGTGTTGTCTGCCATTTTGACAACATCATCAAGCTCAACCTCGATTTCAAGCTGGCCGGGGCCGCCGACTTCGTGGTGATGATACTTGACTTTAACGCCCCAATCTTCCATAAGCATGCACATTTCGCTGCGGAGATTGTAATACCTGTCCTGCGGAGCACCGATGTGATAGCCGCCCTTGTGCGGAATCTGGAAACCGTCTTCGCTGCTGCCGGTGTTCCAATCGGCTTCTTCGGTGTCAATTTCACAGCGAACGCATTCGGGACGAGTCTCGAACTGAACATTGTCAAACACATGGAATTCGAATTCCGGTCCGATGATCATTTCGTCGGCAATGCCGGATTCACGCATGTATTCAACAGCGCGCTTGATAACGTTGCGGGGATACTGATCGAACGGGCGGTTCTCGGGACGGTCGATAATCATTGCATCGCCGCTCATGGTGAGGGTCGGAACCTCCGCAAAGGGATCAACAGCAGCGGTGGAAAGGTCGGGAATGAAGACCATATCGCTGTTTTCAACGGGTGCGTAGCCGTAGTTGGAACCATCAAAGCCGATGCCGTATTTCATCGTGTTTTCATTAAAACGGGCGGCGGGGATGGTGATATGACGCCAACGACCGTCGATATCGGTCATTTTGAAATCGACCATTTCAATTTCATTGTCAAGGATGAATTCCTTTGCCTGCTCAATTGTTTTAAACAGCACGGGTGAAACCTCCTGAATAGGTAAAATTTTTTTGAACGAAACAAAACCCATTGCTTCCGTTCATGCTTATTGTGACAGATTTTTGCTGATATGTCAAGGAAAACACGATATATATTTACCTGTATACGAAAAGCAAACGGCAATGCGGCAATTTCTTAGCCGTATCTTATCCGTGTACATGATAAAATTAAAAAAAAAGCAACCGAGAGGCTTTGCTGCGCCGTCAAATCGACAGGCACAGAATAAAAACATACGAAATCAATGCGTATGCGGCCGAAACGGTGCATCGGAAAAATCGGGAGGAAGGTTAATGGATATTTTTGATATTTTAACGCTTATCGGCGGTCTGTGCCTGTTTTTGTTCGGCATGAACGTAATGGGTGACGGACTGGAGCGCAGAGCGGGCGGAGGGCTGAAGCTTTTGCTCGGCAAGCTGACAAACAACCGCATGAAGGGCTTCCTGACGGGTCTCGGAGTGACGGCGGTGATTCAAAGCTCATCAGCAACAACGGTTATGGTCGTTGGGTTTGTTAACTCGGGACTCATGACGCTTAAACAGTCCATCGGTGTTATCATGGGGGCGAACATCGGCACAACGGTAACGGCGTGGATTCTGAGTCTCGGCGGAATTTCAAGCAGCAATGTCTTCGTTCAGCTTTTGAAACCCACATCGTTCACACCCGTGCTTGCATTGGCAGGAATGATTCTTTTGATGACGGGCAAAACGGACAAAAAGAAGGATACAGGCACAATTCTGCTCGGTTTTGCAACGCTGATGTTCGGAATGGACACAATGTCCGGTGCTGTTGCCGGGCTTGCGGATGTTCCCGCCTTCCGCAACATGTTCATAATGTTCAAAAATCCGCTTTTCGGAATGCTTGCGGGTGCGGTGCTGACGGCGATAATCCAAAGCTCATCGGCCTCCGTCGGCATTTTGCAGGCGTTGACCGTCACGGGACAGGTATCTTACGGTGCGGCGATTCCGATCATCATGGGACAAAACATCGGAACCTGCATAACGGCGATCATATCCTCTTTCGGAGCCAACAAGAACGCAAAGCGTGCCGCAATCGTGCATCTTTCGTTCAACGTTATCGGCACGGTGGTTTGGCTGACGGTGTTTACGATCGTTTCCTATGTTTTCAAACCACTGTTGTTTGATACGGCGGCAAGTTATCTCGGCATTGCTGTCGCACATTCGCTTTTCAATATCCTTTGCACCGCGCTGCTGTTTCCGGCTGCGCCCCTGCTTGAAAAAATTGCGGTTCGGCTTGTTCCGGACGGAAACAAGAAGGACACGATTTCCGAACTGGACGACCGCCTGCTTGCAACACCCGCAATCGCACTGGAACAATGCGAGCGCGTGGTTGAAACCATGGCGGAGGAAACGGCGGAGGCTTTCAAACTGAGCATGGATATGCTCACGAATTATGATGCGGATTCGGCGGGAAAAATACGTAAAGCCGAGGATAACAGCGATCATCTGGAGGACATCATCGGGACGTATCTCACCAAACTCAGCAGGAATCAGTTGACGGAGGACGACAGTGCGGAGGTTTCCAAGCTGCTCAAAGCGATAGGCGATTTTGAACGAATTTCGGATCACAGCGTCAATATTCTTGAATCGGCGGAGGAACTCCGCAGCAAAAAAATCGAGTTTACCGGGCGGGCAAAGGCGGAGCTCGGTGTGCTTTGCAGTGCCGTTTCCGAAATTTTGACGGCTGCATGTGCCGCATTTAGGGACAGTGATCCCGAAAAAGCGATGAAAATCGAACCTTTGGAGCAGGTTATTGATGATTTGAAGGTTCAGCTGCGCGACAGGCACATTGCACGGCTCAAGAACGGCGAATGCACGGTTGAAGCGGGATTCATTTGGTCTGACATACTGACGAATCTTGAGCGTGCATCGGATCACTGTTCCAACATTGCTCTCTGCGTTATTGATGCGGGCAAACACAATATGAACATGCATGAATCTCTGTCCGAAATGAAGAAGGACAACCCCGCATTCGAGGACGAGTTTGACATGTACACCCGCAAGTATCGCATAACAGGCTGATAACGGAGCGACAGCATTGCCGCAATACGGCAAAACCATATTCAATCGTTAATTTCTTCATGCATACAAAAAGCGGACGGAGGCGGAACCGTCCGCCTTTTTGTTGTGCCGCACTCCTTTTCGAAACAGCCGGAGACCGTTTGAATTTCGGTATAAAGCGGCAGTACTTAAACGAAATTATATCAATGTCCGAATTCAATCGAAAAAGCGGGTTTTGCGGATAAATTCGTACTTCGGACAAACGGCGGGTTTTATGCATTGTACGGAAGGGGAATGAGGGATATAATCAATCGTGCGGTGCGGCGGAAGCGTGTCTGCCCGCAAAAACATCGCATCCGCAAAACGGGTAAACGGATATAAACGAAAAGGAAGGAAGCTTTCGCTGCGGCGGGAGCAGCGGTCATAAAAACGGTTATGAAGATTAAGGCGGCTCGGAATTCAATCGAAACCGATTCATCCGACAAAAGAAACACGGCAGGCAATGTGAACACGGCGGCGGGGGAGGAAAAGACTTTTCTCGGCACGGAACCTATCGGCAGGCTGCTGTTTAAGCTGGCTGTGCCGACGGTCATTGCGCAGCTTGTGAACATGCTTTACAACATTGTTGACAGAATCTATATCGGTCATATGCCGGGTGACGGCAGTGCCGCGCTGACGGGCGTGGGCGTGTGTATGCCGCTCATACTTATCGTTTCCGCGTTTGCCGCATTTGTGGCCTCCGGCGGTGCGCCGCGCGCTTCAATAAGCATGGGCAAGGGTGATTATGACTCCGCCGAAAAAATTCTCGGCGGCTGTGTTTTGATGCAGGTTGTGATTTCCGCCGTGCTGACGGTGGTTCTGCTTGTGTTCGGCAGGGATCTGCTGCTTGCATTCGGTGCAAGCGAAAACACGATTGATTATGCGGCGGATTATATGAGCATATATGCGATAGGAACGCTCTTTGTGCAGCTGACGCTCGGCTTGAATGCCTTTATCACGGCGCAGGGCTTTGCAAAATACGGGATGCTGACGGTGCTTATCGGCGCCGCTGCAAATATCGTGCTCGATCCGATTTTTATTTTCGGTTTCAAAATGGGCGTTCGCGGTGCGGCGCTTGCAACAGTCATTTCGCAGGGGATATCCTGCATATGGGTCATTTTGTTCCTGCGCGGGGGAAAAACGGTTTTGAAGCTGAAGCGTGAAAACATACGCTTTGCTCCGCGCATTATACTTCCGTGCATCGCACTCGGGCTTGCAACGTTCATCATGCAGGCAAGTGAAAGCGTGATTTCGGTATGCTTCAATTCATCGCTGCTGAAATACGGCGGGGACATTGCCGTGGGCGCAATGACGATCCTCACAAGCGTGATGCAGTTTGCAATGCTGCCGCTGCAGGGCGTTGCGCAGGGCGCACAGCCGATTTTGAGTTATAATTTCGGGGCAAAAAATGCCGACCGTGTTAAAAAGACTTTTTTCCGTCTTCTCACCGTAAGCCTCTGCTATTCCGTCGCGCTTTGGGCTTTCGTGATGCTGGTTCCGAAAACCTTTGCCGGAATATTCAGCCCGAATCCGGAGCTTGTAAATTTCACCGGTGATGCTTTGCGAATATACTGCGGTGCGCTCTTCCTTTTCGGAATTCAAATCGCCTGCCAGATGACTTTTGTTTCCATCGGCAACGCGGGCTGCTCAATAATCGTTGCGGTTCTCAGAAAATTTGTGCTGCTCATACCGCTGATTTATATCATGCCGCAGCTGCTTGCGGATAAAACAAATGCGGTTTACACTGCCGAACCGGCTGCCGATGCAATTGCGGTAACATGCACGGCGATACTGTTTTCAATCGAATTCCGAAAAGCCCTGAAAAAACTGAATTCGGATTCCGCAGGCGCAGCACAGCCCGCAAAAACGGACTTGCGGGTTTAGTTCTCCGAAACAATGCTCCGCAGTGCCCGGTGTTTTATGATAATGTGCTGACGGAATAATGTATCGATAACAAAAAGCCGCCTTCCGAAACTGTCGGTCGGCGGCTTTTGTGAACCAGATATTCTAAATAAGCTTGTTATCCAAAATTTTTGTTAACTCTGATTTAGTTATGATTCAGTCAATGTTCATAGGGAGCATGAAACGAGCGACTCTTTGAGCGTTGAAAAAATGATAATCAAACTTAATATCCTCTTCAGACGTAAATCCCTCAAAGTTTTTACTCAAACCTGATATTTTCCGCAATATAAGCGGCAAGCCCTGCGGCGTTGTCAACGCTGTTGGAAAGCTCAATGATAACGAACACGGGGTTGTCCTTCGTGAATGCGGCTGCGGCGGGGTTTTCGAACGCATGGAAGCCCTTTCCGACCGTCCAGTCGTTGGGAGTGCATTCATGATAGGCGGAGGTCCAGCCGCTTTCGAAATCAGCGGAAGCTTCGCTGACGGCGTGATAATTGGATTCGGTGAAAAGGCGAACATGGTTCATGAGCGTGGCTGCGGCATAGACGCCTGCAACGCCGTCGGTCTCATAGACCTGCTTGTCATATTCGGCGGCACATACGGCGCCGACACAATTGCCGTTTTCGTCAAGAATAAGCTTGCGCATATCCATTCCGGCGCAAAAGTCCGAAAGGGAAGCGGAAGCGCCGTCGGCTTCGGCTTTGACCGTCCAGCCCTCGGGCAGCACAAAGTTGACAGAGAAAGCGGAGGCGGAGCCTGCGGCGGGGAAAGTGACTTTCACAGGCTGACAGGCATTTGTGTACCCGCTGAAAACGGGAACCGCCGTTGCGGGCGGAGCTGTCGGGACGGCGGCGGGGGAAGCTTCTGCGGCGGGGGACTGCGGTGCGGGTGTTCCGTCAGCCGATGAGGGCTGCTTTTGGCACGCTGCAAAGGAAAAAACGGTCACGATTGCAATTGAAAATGCAGCAATTGCTGCAAGCACTTTCGCCGAGCGGCGAACGATTGAGTGGTTGTGTTGCGTCATTGTTGTTCATCCTTTCTGAATTTCGGTCAATGGAGAAATATTCGGTTCGAACTCTCGATCCAAGTGAATTATACATCAAATCAAAAAAAAAGAAAACGGTTTTTGCACCTTTAGAACCGAAATAATAAACTATATTTTATTAAGGCAAAACTGTTAACGGCAACTGAACCGGCATTGCCCGCGTTGTCTTTGACAGATGCGATATTTTGCGGTATAATAACGTGAATTCATGTGCCTCGCGCAGCGGAACAGGGGTATGAACGTTCGTCCGTCGGCGCGGGGATGGAAAGGAACAAAATGATGACACAAAAAAGGTTCAATGCGCTGCTTTCAATGCTGCTTTGTGCGGCGATGCTGCTGAGCATGGTCGCTATGCTTTCGGGATGCACTCGTTCGGGAAAAAATGATTCCCCTGCTTTGCAGCACAAAATCCTGCATTATTACAGTGAGAAAGACAGTACTTCATATTTCTTTGTTGACGGCAAAAAACTTGAAGATCGCATCGGAAGCGGCATCAGCACCTTCCTTTCGGTTGACGGCACGTCCGCAGCCGTGATCGCTGCAACGGCTCTGTATCGCGTTGATGCAAACGGAATTATTCTCGTTTACCCTGCCGCCGTAACGCGTGCGGTGCTTTCCATGGACGGGAAAAGCATCCTTTTCGCAACGGCAACGAAGGCATTTTTGTACAGCAGCGACACGGGCGAAACGACCGAGTTCGAAGGCATTGAAGCTGAAACCGTGCTGAGCCTTGCGCTTTCAGAGGATGCAAAAACGACGTCCTCGTAATACGCGAAAAACAGCTCGTCAAACACGCCGATCTCGTCCAGAATCGACTTACGGTAGAGCGCCGCGCCGCCGCACGCGCTGAACACACGGCAGGGCTTTGTATAGCGGCTGGCCTTTAAGCCGTCGCCGCGCTTGCAGGCAAAGCCCAGGATCGTCACGTAGTCGCCCGCGTCGTCGGCCAGCTCCGGCTCATAGTAGCGCAGCATCAGGCTGCTGACCGCAAAAATTTTCGGGTCGGCGTCGGCGGTTTTGATCAGCTCCGCCAGCCAATCCGGCTCCGCAAAGGCGTCGTTGTTGAACAGCACCACATACTTGCTCTGCGCCCGGGCAATGCCCTGATTCACTGCGTAGGAAAAGCCGGTGTTGCGCCCGTTTTCGATCAGGGTAAAATTGGGGCGGGTGCAGTAGCTGCGGGCTTGTTCCAGACTTTCATCGGTGGAACCGTTGTCCACCACGATCAGGTCAAAATCCTGTTCGGTCTGGGCGTAGATGGACTCGATGGAGTCCTTCAGCCAGCCCTTGCCGTTGATATTGGGGATGACGATGGTTGCTTTGCTCATAGTTTTTCTCCTGCGGATGTATGGATCCAAGGGGTATTATAGCATAACCCGCCGCAAAAAGAAACCGCACCCTATACAGAGTGCGGTTTCAAAAAACTTTTTACGCGGCCAAAGCCTTTTCGATGTTGGCCAGAATAGTGTCGTGATCCTCGGCGCAAACCAGAACCACCTCGCCGGTGGGGGCTACGGTGACGGTAGCGGCCTTAGCCACGAGGTACTGATCCTCCAGATAATGCTCCATGGACTGCTGTTCGCTGGCAACATAGGCCTCCAGTGCGGCCTTCACCTCATTGGTCTTGCCCTCGGCGGGCTTCACGATGGCAACGGCGTAGCTGCGCACCATCATGCTGGAAATGCTGGCGGCAAAGGCGGTATACTGGTCATCCTCCAGGTTCAGCGGGGGCATCAGGATGTCCCGGATCTCTTCGTTCAGCTGGTCGGCCTTGTACTCGGCGCTGTAACCGTCAATGGCGGTAAACTTGCCGTCCTCGCCCTTGGTAAAGATCATATCGTACTCGTTGTCCTCGTCGCTGCGGGCGTCGTGGATGATCTGGGAGTAGTCCTTGGGGGTGGAGCTGTCGGCCTTGCTTCCGCCGGAGCAGCCCACCAAAGTAAACAGAGTCAGCCCTGCCAGCAGGGCGGCGATGAATTTTTTCATAGTATTGCATTTCCTTTCATAGTGCTGTGTGTGGAAGGTGCAGCCGGGCGCACACGTTACAGGTAGTGTGTGCCGGTTTTGGGCTGCTATTCTGGATACGAACCACCGCACCGCAAAATTGCAGGGAAAAAGTAACAGTTTTATGAACAACACTCGCTTACAGCATCAAAGCGTCCAGATCGCCGTGGTTCACCGGGGTGGACAGGATGATCTGGGTGCTGGTGGTGCCCAGCTTCTGGAACTGCAAAATCAGGTGCTCCAGCTGTGCCATGCTGCCGCAGCTGACCTTGACCAGAAAGGTGTACGCACCGGTAACGTGGTAGCATTGCAGCACCTCGCGGCTGTTTTGCAGCAGCTCCAGAAAGGCATCCTGCTTGGAGGGGGCAACCGAAAGGCTGATGAGCGCATCCACATACATCCGGTCTGCCGGACGGTTCAGTGTGACGGTATAGCCGCTGATGATGCCGTCCGTTTCCAGCTTATGGATACGGCTGGAGACTGCCGGGCTGGTAAGCGACACCTGCTCCGCAATTTCTTTGACGGGCATCCGTGCGTTTTTTGCCAGAAGGGTGAGGATTTTGCGGTCAAGATCGTCCATGAGAAGAGCCTCCTTCAAAATATGTTGGATTGTATAAAATTTTCTGAAAGTAAAGTTTTTATGTTGTGCAAACCCACGGAAATGGAATAAAATTTCGTTTCTGAAATTCTATGTTAATTATATAAAGTTTTTGCAAAAAAGTAAAGTATTATTTTAAAGCAAAATCCGAAAATCCTGTTTGACAAGAAAAGAAAAACGGGTATAATACATCATGCAAGGCAGCGCAATGAATAAAAGTCTGCCAATGATATTGAGATTCACCACTTTATATACTTTCCCACCCCTCTATACACAAAAACCCGCTGCCAGGCGGGTTTTTGTGTTTGTTGGGGCTTTTTATTTATGAAAAAAGCAGTGGTAGACAACGTACTTGGCTCATAGAGCAGCTGTTTCCGGTCACGACCCCACCCGTGAAAATGCAAACCCGGAAAGTCCGCAGACTTTCCGGGTTTGCTCTAGATCAAAATATTATTCCGCTTAGACCAGATAGCCCTCAAAGCAGTGCAGGTCCTCGGTTTTGACGATGCCTTCCAGATACAGCCCGTCCTCCCGGTATTCCTCCACCTGTACGCTGCCGCGCTCCCGCATGGGGGCGGCAAGCCCAAGCTTGTCGTAGGGCAGCAGCACCCGGATGGTGTGCACCCGGTCGCTGAGCACCTCGTCCAGCTTTTGCAGCAGCTTGTCCAGCCCGTAGCCGGTTTTGGCGCTGGTCAGCAGAATGTCGGGGTCAAAGCTCAGGGTGTTGGGTTTGTCGCACTTGTTGTACACGGTCAGGCGGGGAATGTCGGTACAGTCCAGCCCATCCAGAACCTCGTCGGTGACGGCAAGCTGCTCCTCGCGCTGTTCATCCCCGGCGTCTGCAACCCGGACGATCACATCAGACCATGCGGCTTCTTCCAACGTAGACTTGAACGCCTCCACCAGATTGTGGGGCAGGCGGGACACAAAGCCCACCGTGTCCACCAGCAGCACCGCCATGCCGCTGGGCAGCACCAGCTTACGGCTGGTGGGGTCCAGTGTGGCAAACAGCATATCGGCCTCGGCCACGCTGGGGCCGCACAGGGCGTTCATCAGGCTGGATTTGCCCACGTTGGTGTAGCCCACAAGGCTTACCACCGGCATTCCGGTCTTAGCGCGGGCCTTGCGGCTCTCGCCCCGGCGCTTTTCCATCTCGGCCAGCTTCTCGGCCAGCGCATCAATGCGGGCGTGCACATGGCGGCGGTCCAACTCCAGCTTGGTCTCACCGGCACCGCGGCGGGCACCGCCGCCACCGCCACCGCCGCCGCCCTGACGGCTCAACGCCTCGCCCATGCCCTGCAGGCGGGGCAGACGGTAGCGCAGCAGCGCCAGTTCGGTCTGCAATTTGCCCTCGTTGGTCACGGCGCGGCTGCGGAAAATCTCCAAGATCAGCATGGTGCGGTCGATGACTTCCAGCCCGCCCAGCGCGTTGGAGATGTTGCGGATCTGGCTGCCGGTCAACTCGCCGTCAAATACGGCGCATTCCGCGCCCAGCGTCTGGGCGGCAAGGGAAGCTTCTTCCAGCTTGCCGCTGCCCAGCACGATGCCGGTCTCCGGGGTCTGGCGCTTCTGGGTGATCTGCGCCACGGCCTCCATGTGGTTGGCCTCGCACAGGGCAGAAAGCTCTGCCAGACTGCGCTCACAGTCCCACAGCCCCTGATCCAGTGCCAGCAGCACCACCTTTGTGGGAGGGGTCTCGGTCAGAATATCATAAAGCTCGCTCAAAGTAAGTCCTTTCTGTTATCGTAGCGTTCTTTTGTCAGCAGATAGCACCGGCATTCCACCGGTGTGCCGTCAAATTTGTGGTAAACGTCGTTGTGATGGTACACAAAGCCGGCCTTTTCCATCACCCGGCCGCTGGCGGGGTTGTGCACCGCGTGGCAGCAGGTGAGAAAGGTGCCGCCCACCTGTCTGAACCAGAAATCCACCACAGCTTGCAGCGCTTCGGTGGTAAGGCCCTTGCCCCACCACTTCTGCCCGATGCAGTAGCCCGGCTCCCAGATGCCGCCGGAGAGTTCCAGCCCCGGCCACTTGGCCTTTTGCTGCGGCTCACCCAGCAGGGCGTTGTATACGGAGATGGAGCCAAACACCTGTCCGGTGGCCTTTTCTACCATGGCCCACTGGTAATAATCCGGGTTCGGATACAACTCTGCCCACGCCGAAAGCAGTTCCCGGGTCTCGGCAGGGCTTTTGTGCGGTTCCCAGCGCAAAAACCGGGTCACAGCCGGGTCATTTGCCCAGTTTTCGTACATCTGCGGGGAGTCCTGCGGCAGCAGACGGCGCAGCAGCAGACGGTCGGTCTCCAGTTCAGGTGTGCCGGTGTGGCGCATGATCCATCCTCTCCCTTTTCTCAAAAGTTATCCCTAAGATAGCACAAAAACGGCCACGCTGCAAGCGAAATCAAGAAAACCGCTTGACCGGATGGGTGAACTACGATAAACTGAAAGATGAAGTCTTTTTATAGGAAAGGGAAAGTATCGATGTTAGATGTGCGCAAACTGTTAGCCCAGCGGCCGCTGCTGTTCGATGGCGGTATGGGTACCTATTATAAAGCAAAGCCGGGGCAGGAGTGCGAGCAGGCAAACCTGACCGACCCCGAGGGCATTCTGGCGGTGCACCGGGCGTATCTTGCTGCCGGAGCGGACGCCATCAAGACCAATACCTTCAGCCTGCCGCGTCTGGCGGCGGCACAGCAGCCGGGCTGGGAGCAGCTGGCGGATGCAGGCTGGCAGCTGGCAGTAAAGGCCGCCGGGGAGACCGGCGCGGCAGTGTTTGCCGACCTTGGCCCTGCGCCGGATACCGAAAATCTCCCGGCGGAGCAGGTGTATCTTGCTGTGGCAAAGCGCTTTGCGCTGCTGGGTGCACGGAATTTTCTGTTTGAGACCCTGAGCGCCGAGGACGGTGTGCTGGAAGCGATTCGTGCGCTGAAGCAGACCGTGCCGGAGGCCTTTGTACTGGTATCCTTTGCGGTGCTGCCGGACGGCTACACCCGCGAGGGCCGCTACTGTGCCGAGCTTGTGCGCCGCGTGGCGCAGAGCGGCGTGGTGGATGCCGTAGGCCTGAACTGCGTATCTGCCCCGGGTGCGATGCGGGCACTGGTGCAGCAGCTGGGGGATGCGGGACTGCCCCTTTCGGTCATGCCCAATGCAGGCTACCCGGTGGTGGCGCGGGCACAGGTGCGCTATCAGGGCAAGCCGGAGTATTTTGCCCGGGAGCTGAGCCGCCTTGCCAGTGAGGGCGTGCGCATTCTGGGCGGCTGCTGCGGTACAACGCCGCAGCACATTGCTGCCCTGCGCACCGCGCTGGATGCTTTGCCGGAAGTGCTGCCCGCCGCCCCGGCGGCAAAGCCCGCCGTGGCCGCAAAGCCTGCAGTGGAAACGGACGATGCCTTTTTGCGCAAGCTGCGCGCCGGACAGCGGGTCATTGCGGTGGAACTGGATTCCCCCAAGGACGCCGACCTGACCGCGTATCTCGAGGGTGCCCGCCGTCTGCAGGCCGCCGGTGCGGACCTGCTGACCATTGCAGACTGCCCCATTGCCCGGGCACGGATGGATTCTTCTCTGGTGGCCTGCCGGGTGCACCGGGAGCTGGGCATGAACGTACTGCCCCACATGACCTGCCGGGACCGCAACCTGAACGCCACCAAGGCGCTGCTGCTGGGACTGTACGCCGAGGGCGTGCGGGAGGTACTGGCCATTACCGGCGACCCCATCCCCACCGCTGAGCGGGACGAGGTGAAAAATGTGTACCAGTTCAACTCCCGCAAGCTGGCGCAGTATATCGTTTCGCTGGCCGGAGAGGGACGGGAGATGCCCAGCCCCATCACGGTGTTCGGTGCGCTGAACCTGAACGCCCGCAATTTTGAGGTGGAGCTGCGCCGCGCCGCAGAAAAGCTGGAAAACGGCATGAGCGGCTTCCTTACCCAGCCGGTGCTGTCGGCACAGGCGGTGGAAAACCTGAAAAAAACCCGGGAGACGCTGGGCGAGCGGGCAAAAATTCTGGCCGGCATCCTGCCGGTGGTCAGCCAGCGCAACGCCATCTTTATGGAAAACGAGGTCAACGGCATCCATGTGGATGATGCCATCATCCAAAGGTTTGAGGGGCTGGACCGTGCCGCAGGCGAGGAGCTTGGACTGGAAGTCTCGGTGCAGGCAGCCAAAGCGGCTGCGCCCTATGTAGACGGCTTTTACCTGATGACCCCCTTCAACCGGGTGGCGCTGATGGAACGGCTCATTGCCCGCCTGCGCACCGAGGTGACGGGCTGAAAAGATAAAACGGGAGGAACACGCTGTGCCCTGCGAAAAACCATTGCTCAGCATCATTGTGCCGGTGTACAAGGTGGAAAACTATCTGCAAAAATGTATCGATTCCATTCTGGCACAGACCTTTACGGACTTTGAGCTGATCCTTGTGGAGGACGGTTCGCCGGACGGTTGCCCTGCGCTGTGTGATGCCGCTGCCGCGAAAGATGCCCGCATCCGGGTGCTTCACCAGAAAAACGGCGGGCTTTCTGCTGCCCGCAATGCCGGGCTGGATGTGGCAAGGGGCGAGTGGATCGGCTTTGTGGATTCCGACGACTATATTGCACCGGAAATGTACGAAACACTGTACAAGGCCGTGCAAAGCACCGGGGCAGACCTTGCCCTGTGCGATTACGCTGCGGTGGACGAGGCAGGCACACCCTGCCTGCCGCCGTACACCGGGCTTGCACAGCGGATCTTTACCGGGCGGGAACTGCTGAAAAAAGCCACGAATACGATGGCGCAGCCTGCGTGGAACAAGCTGTACCGCCGCGTTATCTTTGCGCAGCTGCGCTACCCGGAGGGCAAGCTGAACGAGGATATTTTTGTGCTCCCAGAAATCTGTCTGAACACCAAAAAGGCCGTGGTGGTGCCAAAGGAGCTGTATTATTATGTGCAGCGCGGCAGCAGCATTATGAACGGAAGCAAAACGCTGCGCCATTTTGATGCTGCCGAGGCCGCACAGCGGTATTGGAACTGCCTCGTGGAAAACGAGGTATACGATGCGCTGGCAAATGCGGCAAAGTTTACGATGGGCAGCGTGAGCCGGGTGTACCGGCAGCTGCCCCCGGCGCTGCGCAAGGCACCCCGCAGCCGGGAAATGCTGCGGATGCAGTTTGATGTGGTGGACCGGACGCGGCAGTATTGTACCGTTCCGGCGGGACTCTGGCTGCAAAGCCTGCTGTTGCGGCTATTTCCGCGGGAATATATGTGGCTGCGGAACATCAAAGGCAGGGGAGAATTAAAAATCGCATGAGAACACGTTATTCGATCATCAATATGCTGTTTAACATCGGCGGGCAGTTTTTGACGATGCTGCTGTCCTTCATCAACCGGATGGTGTTCATCCGCTGCCTTTCAGCGGAATATCTGGGGGTCAACGGCCTGTTTACCGATGTGCTCAGCATCCTTAATTTTGCGGAGCTGGGCATCGGTACGGCTATGGTGTTCAGCATGTATGAACCGGCAGCCCGGGATGACGAGCAGAAACTGGCGCGGCTGATGAACCTGTACAAGTGGATGTACCGGGCGGTGGCAGTCTCGGTGTTGCTGTTCGGGTTGGTGCTGCTGCCGTTTCTGCCCTACCTCATCAAGGGCGGCGAGGGCATTGAACATATCACCCTGATCTATATGATATATGTGCTCGGTTCAGCAAGTTCCTATCTGCTGAGTTATAAAAATTCCATCTATCAGGCCTACCAGAAAGGCTATATCTGCGCAGGATGGAGTATGGCGTGCGAGTGCATCAAGACTGTTTCGCAGATCACGGTGCTGCTGTTGACCCGGAACTTCATCCTGTATCTGGCGGTTCAGCAGGCGATACAGTTTTTACCCAACATTATGGTTTCCCGCATGGTGGACAAGGAGTTTCCATACCTGAAGGAATGCCATGAGCTGCCAGAAAGGGAGGAACGGAACGGCATCCTGAAAAATATCGGTGCCATGAGTATGCACAAGCTGTCAACCATCATCGTGCGCAATACGGACAGTCTGCTGATGTCCTCCTTTATTGGCCTTGCGACGGTGGGCCTTTACTCCAATTACCGGTTGGTGATCAATGCACTGAACAACCTGATGGGAAAATTTGCTGTGGCTTTTTCCGGCAGTATCGGCAATTTTGCAGTAATGGAAAATTCGGACCGGCTGTATAAAATCTATAAGGAAATGGATTTTATGTTCTTTGTCATGTCCGCTTACCTGACCGGTGGGCTGATGATGCTGTTTAACCCCTTTATCACGCTGTTGTTTGGCGGAAGATACTGTTTTCCGATGACCACAGTGATGGTCATTGTGGCAGAGTTTTACATTACACGAATGCGGCAGACGAATCTGCTGTTCCGGGAGGCCATGGGGCTGTTCTGGAACGACCGCTACAAAGCGGTGGCGGAATCCATCATCAATCTGGTGGCCTCGCTTGTACTGGTGCGGCAGTACGGCGTGACCGGCATTATCTGGGGCACCATCATCAGCACGCTGTGTACCTGTGCCTGGGTAGAACCCTACATCTTTTTGAAGTATGGCGTTCAGGATGCATGGAAGAAGAAACTTCGGGATTATTTTGCAGAGTATCTGAAGCGCACACTCCTTACAGCAGCGGTCTCTGCGGCAGCGGTGCTGTGGGTGCAGCGGTTCCCGGTGGGCAATTTCGGTATTTTTATTCTGGATGGGCTGCTTTACACAGCTGTGTTCGCAGGAGTGATCGTACTGTTCTACCGTGGCAGCGAAGAATATGATACGCTGAGGCAGCGCGGACTGAAGATATTGAAAAGGAGAGCGGAATGAACGCAAAGGAGCAGCCCTTGATCTCGGTGATCGTGCCAGTTTATAAGGTGGAAAAGTATCTGCCTGCATGTCTGGACAGCTTGTTGGCGCAGACGTATCAGAATTTTGAACTGCTCCTTGTGGATGACGGTTCGCCGGATAAATGCTGGGAAATTTTGCAGCAGTATGCGGCACAGGATGCCCGGGTGTGTATTTTCCGCAAGGAAAACGGCGGGGTGTCCTCGGCACGCAATTTTGGGCTGGAGCAGGCAAGGGGCGAGTATATCTGCTTTGTGGATTCCGACGACCTTGTGCTGCCGCAGTATCTGGAATGGCTGTACGATGCTTTGTGCAGCTGCGGTACCCGCATTGCCATGTGCCGCTACCGCAGCATACGGGAAAACGAGACTCTGTGGACGGTGACGGAGTGCCCGGCACCGCAGAAAATCACGACGGAAAACTACTCGTGGATGCAGGAATGGAGCGGCGGGCACTGCTGGCGGATGCTGACCCACCGGGAGGTGCTGCAGGATGTTCGCTTTGACCCGGCGCTGTTCTACGGGGAGGATGCCCTGTTCTTTGTAACGGAATTCCTCAAGGCAGGCAGTCTGGCATTTTTGAACTGCCCGCTGTATGCTTACCTTGAACGTCCAAGCTCTGCCGTGCGGCAGGAGCCGAGCCTGCGCTTTTACACGGCGGCACTGGCGTGGGAACAGATCTGGCAGCTGGTAAAGGGGCAGCCGGACCCCTTCCGCAGCACTACGGAACAGCGCTGCGTCATGTCCTGCGCCGAGGTATATTTCCGGCTGGTCAACCAGCCGGAGCGGGATTCCGAGAAGGAAAAAATGCTGCTGAAAACAGCAAAGCTGCACCGTCATGCTGCGTGGGAGATTCCGCCGGGAAATCAAAGCCAGAAGCTGCAGGCGCTGATGGTAAGCTACTGCCCGCATCTGGGCGCAAAGGCATGGAAGCTGGTGCGGTGGGTGAAAGGTTTGAAAAACTGATTGACAAATCCCACAAAAAACGTTATATTCTTTTTATAAATGCGTTGAAAAAGAGTGTGCATCGTCTGGGACCGCACAGAGAGCCGGGGGCAGCTGAAAACCCGGCGGGATACCGGCGGGGCACTGTCACTTTGGAGCAGGAGCGGTGAGCCTTGCCGGTAAGCCGCTTTCGGGTCTGCCCTACGTTACAGGGGCATCAAGGGGCGCGGAACCTTCCGCGCAATTTGGGTGGTACCGCGGTCATGTATTTACAGCCGTCCCATGGAACGCTCCGTGGGGCGGCTTTTTGCGTCCCACTTCATCAAATTTTTGGGAGGACACTATGAAAGAGCTTGCAAAGCAGTACGATCCCAGTCAGGTGGAAGATCGTATCTACCAGTTCTGGCTGGACGGCGGCTACTTCCACACGAAGGCCGATCCGGACAAGAAACCTTATACCATCGTGATGCCGCCACCGAACGTTACCGGTCAGCTGCACATGGGCCATGCGGTGGATAACACCATGCAGGATATCCTCATCCGCACCAAGCGGATGCAGGGCTATGCCGCCCTGTGGGTGCCCGGCACCGACCACGCCTCCATTGCTACCGAAGCCAAGGTGGTGGAAGCTATGCGCGCCGAGGGCCTGACCAAGGAGATGGTCGGCCGCGATGGTTTTCTGGAGCGCGCCTGGGCATGGAAGACCAAGTACGGCAACCGCATCGTCAGCCAGCTGAAGAAGCTGGGCAGCAGCTGCGACTGGGAGCGCGAGCGCTTTACCATGGACGAAGGCTGCTCTGAGGCTGTCAAGGAAGTGTTCGTGCGCCTGTACGACAAAGGCCTGATCTACCGCGGCAACCGCATGGTCAACTGGTGCCCCCACTGCAACACCTCCATCTCTGATGCCGAGGTGGAGTACGAGGAGAAGGACGGCAGCTTCTGGCATCTGCTGTACCCGGTCAAGGAGACCGGCGAGATGCTGGAGCTGGCTACTACCCGTCCCGAGACCATGTTAGGGGATACCGCAGTAGCCATCCATCCCGATGATGAGCGTTATACCCATCTGCATGGCAGAAAGGTACTGCTTCCTATCGTAAACCGTGTGATCCCTATCGTTGAGGATGCTTATGTAGACAGAGAGTTCGGTACCGGTGTCGTGAACAGCTATACATCGGGGCAAGACGGCGAGTTCACCTACACGCCCGATGCCAATTACAACAACCGGAAGCAGCCCAGCGCGCCTATCGAAGGGGGGAACTAATTATGGCAAAGAAGCATCTTGCCAAGCGAGGCATCGCTGCCCTTGTCATCGCTGTTGCCCTTACCATGGGCACCGCGGCGGGCACGGCATTCGCTTATTACACCGATACCACCCAGGCCAAAGGAATGGTGTCGTTCAGCTACAACCCCAATCCGCCTACAACTGAGGTTGATG
>ENA-OPDF01000844-OPDF01000844.1-human-gut-metagenome-genome-assembly--contig:-NODE-844-length-20212-cov-3.891402_pt1 | contig 20212 bp, 17 predicted proteins | sample MGYA00241575_ERZ501501 | MGnify/ENA primary metagenome ERZ501501 (study PRJEB25962, sample SAMEA1972229) | human gut metagenome | biome: human gut; feature: human-associated habitat; material: faeces... | reverse complement strand
TTACTCCGCCCTAACTTACTTCGCCCTGAAATACAGCCTCATTCTACCATCCCGCCGCCTGCCTGTATAGTTGGAGTTTTTCCATACCATAAAAATTAAAAGAGAATATCTTAAGTTTCAAGCAAAAGAAATATGATTAAAATCGGCACTCGATGAAGAAGAAAATATTATTGTCCAAATTGAGTGCTTTTAATCGTTTTAGTAATTAGAGCGTAGAAAGGAGGGCGATTTTCATTAAAAACTCTTCACTTCTGCTGTTACTTGTTTTCATTATGACAAGTAGGTATGGCCAACAATGCTGCTTCTCGCATAAAACAGTCAACTACATCGTTTACCTTTTCAGAAACAACCGCAGTTTCCGAGCCAAGCTGCCGAGGAAAAATACAATGGATCAGGTAGGAGTGATGATGGCGCTCTATCAGGAAAACACCTATGTAGAATCATGGACCAGCGAGAGGCCATACAGGGCAATAGTGTTTACACAGCATGAAGTAATCTAAGGGAAAAGCTATACACCAAAGCTGAACTATGCCATCAATGGCGTTGCACAGCCTGAACAAAACGCAACAAAAAAGTCAATAACAAGAGTGACATACTTAAAAGCTTAGGCACAAACATATCCTGCCTAGTTATGCGTGGGAGCTTGCCAGTCTTAGGGAGAACTATGGGGAATTGCAATGATATGTTTTCTGAAAGTCATTGAGTTTTTGCTACCTCACAAGTAACCTTTACACTTACTGCTAAGAAGGCAGCTAAAACAATATGAGCGTTCATAGCTGGCAGCTCAAGCATAGCAATATTGAATAATATTTATTAACATCTGGTCGTTTTTGGTATAATATGCACAAATTATAAAAAGAGGGCGATTCCAATGGGGCATATGTTTTTTCTCATTGCCTCTTAGTACCAAAACAGCCACACTATAAGTATAAGGAGTTTAGTTATGCGTAAAATGATATCTCTGTTTTTAACTACAGTTGCATTTATTTCAATCATTCCAACTTCTTCCGCCTTTGACTATCACCCAACAGCCAGTCTCTCTGTTAGTGAGACTGGAGCATATAGCGTAACCGCATACTCGGAGTTTTCTTACTCTTCAGACCAAATTCGTGAAATCAATCTTTTAAATGATAATGGGAACTACGTTACTGTCGAGCATCGTGCCATACCCGCAGAAGCAAAAATGGGGGTAAACGATAGTAACGCCAGTTATTACACCACAGCGCCTAACCCCTATTTTGACCGAGATGATGACGATGTGAATGGCTGGTATGAAGAATCTGAGATTACTATCCTAGGTACGATGACTGCAGGAAAAAAATATGTTTTTTCTACTTTTTTTGCAAAGGATGGGACTGTGCGGTCCGGCCGAGTCGATTTTAACTCGCAAAGATCCGTACGGGCCACGCCTCTAAATGAATATAATACAGTTCCCGGCTCCTCAAAAACGCTCGTTCAGTCTCTCGGTCGGCCAATAATGGATCTGATGTTGGTCTTGACTATAGTCATGGTACAATGAAACTACCAACACTCCAAACTGCTAAAGATAATACCTCTGTTAGTTGCCTCCCACTAGATCAGTACATGGCGAACCGCTATGCAACGTACAATCAAATATTTGAAAAAAACCATGATATGTCGATGCCCACATCTGGCATCATCACATTTGCTGAACCGGTCAGTATCGGTACCCTGGTTGATATTTTGAACAGATGTGACTGCACTCTTGTAAACTATCAAGCAAAATTCTATAATATAGATGGAGATTGGTGTACATTTGGCGGAACAACACTGAATGAAGCGGCTATGATTGCCAGTGCTGACGAACAAGCTGCTCTGTTTGAAAAGCCGCACATCTCCTATGAGGGAATCACCAGTGCAGAAATTATTCTCACAAATGGTGAGGATAGCTTTCAGGCACTGAAAGGTGAAGCTAGTGTGTATTTTGTCGATTTGGCATATTGGATCGATAACGATAAAATTTGTCAAAAGGCACCCCTTAGCTACGCTTGGTATTTGGATGACATTGACCAGTAAGTTCAGTATAATATCAAGAGATGATTGAAAAGATCCAGAAAAAACGTAATTGAGTAATCGGAACAATAGCAGATATCGAAAAAGGTATTGTCAATGAATCGAATCAAGCAGATGTAACTACAAAATAAAATTATTTGCAAATTTATGACATAAGGAGCGTCCCACTATGTTGATGGAACAGGAAGCCCCCCTGCTTTTTCATACCGTATTTACCGGGTCGGTCATATTGGCTGTGGGGTATCTGCTGCATTGGCGGAGTCATTCTCCGCAAAAAAAACCGCTCGAACTGATCCTTTATTTTGTCCTTTTACAGATCCCGGCCTACATCTTGATCTTCTACGCTATGATGTGTCCCAGATCCGGAGACCGGACTTTCGCTTTCGGAATGGGAGGTCTTTGCTGGCTAATTGGAATTGTAGTTCTAATGCAGGGGATTCGCGACCTGTTGGATTACAACACAGATAAAAGTAATCGCCCAAATGAATAGCGATATGGAGAGGAGTACCTCAAAAAGGTACTCCTCTTTTTTCTTACCGCATCAGGCAGTGGCAAGTAACACGGTAACATATCTAGATAAACGTAAACCGCAAGCGGTTTACATTTGGGCAATCTATGGTTGCCTAAGCATATTTTTTGTAAAATTGCACCAAGCAAAGCCGGCAAAAACTCTCGCTCAGTGCGTTTTTATCTCTGCATCTCTTCATATTCAGCCAACTCCGCAGCATGGCTCCCTTTACCGCCTGACATTCATTTGCTTGCTCCTTTCGACTTTTAGACAAAAAAAGACCGCAATCGCTCGCATGAGCAATTACGGTTTTGTCCTTGTCCTTTATTGAATTCCAGTTCTTTTGAGTTTGGCAGAGGGCGCACTGACCCCCTTTCTGTCGCCGTTCCTCCCTAACTTACTCCGCCCTAACTTACTTCGCCCTGAAATACAGCCTCATTCTACCATCTCGCCGCCTGCCTGTATAGTTGGAGTTTTTCCATAGTCGATAGGGTATATTTATAGTCATAGCTAACCTTTCTGTTACAAAGCAATGATCTCATTTAGTAAACAGCAAGCGATAGAACACAGCGTGCTTGCAAACTTAATTGAGGTTGAGCCCTATAAAACTTGCTATGTTGGCTACGGATGAATGAATAGGAGTTTTACCGCGGCATTGAGCAAAAAATGTTGAATAAGGCGAAAAAGAAGTGTATTCTATGTAATAAATGGTAGAGTAAATATTATAAACATCTTCATTTGTACTGGTCAATAAAGCCTATACAGAATCTAGAACAACGTGCATGAGGAGGATTTCTACAGTGTGTCCTTATATCGATTATCCGTTCATTCATTGTGGTCAATGGGTTTTTGCCCTTTCATGCCCTTTAATCTCACTCTATTTGATTATCCACCTTACTTTTCCATATGAATTTCCTTCCCCAAAGGAGGTAGAGGATAACCCTATCCTCCTCTTGGTCCTCCGCCGGAAGGTTCTTTCTTTGATTGGAATATACGTTCTCTGTTTTGTGCTCTATTGGTTTCCGTTAACTATTCCTTCCAATCCGGATCCTAAAGAGAATTGGTTACTTTCGCTCGCTGACAAATATTTAGAAAACGAATGTTTGATATATTCAGTATTAGTGCTTCTTGCGGTGGGAACTATCGTGTTCCGGCATGGCACGAAGCAATATACTCATGCGCTTGATCGTATTGCGGTCTGTTGTTTTTCAATCAGTGCTGCATGTATGCAGGTGAGCCATCGCTTTTCTTTGCTTTGGTCATCTTTGTCGCTGTGCATGTTCTTTATAATCTCTGTGGTATTGGAAACCTGTCAAATCGAAACAACACATGACAAAACGCAAGCGCCAGATGTTGAAGAAGCCCCCTGTAATATGACATTTTGCGCATTGCAATCGTATGAGCAGCTATTTGATTCTCGGAAAGTGATTGCGGAAAAATTGAAAGATATTATTATCCACTCCAAGTTTACTCCATTCACGATTTGCATTTCGGGAACGTGGGGTATTGGCAAAACGTCGGTTGTGAATGGCGCTTTGTCGTTGATAAAGGAAAAATATAAAGACCAGTATGAGACCATCTATATCAACGCTCTTGAGTTGGACACTACGCAGTCTCTAAAGATATATGTGTTTCGGCAAATACAACGAATTCTAAAGGAAAGAGGGACGTATGTCGGCATAGGAAGCGACTATCAGCAATTCATGGCTGCAGCCGCTGGAGTTGTTTCAGAATCAGCGCAGAAATTCATAACAAGTGCGTGGGCACGAGCACCTTATGCAGACTACCGCGAGGAACAATTCGATTTGGAGAAAAGTTTATCGGACGCATTAGGCACTCATGGCCGCCTAATTATCGTGATCGATGATGTTGAGCGATGCGATCGCAAAAAGGCAATGGAGTTTCTATTCTTTTTGAAGGAAATCGCCACAATGGACCATTGCATTGCAATTTTTCTTACAGACTACAAGCTCTTTGTGAATGCTGTAAAAGAATTGCACATAGATGCTCCAGAGCAATTTATGGACAAGTTTTTTAACCGACATATTGAATTGCATGGAGTCCAGCCAGAAGAAGCCATGGCATATTATGAGCAAAACGATTTATTTTGGAAATCATTGGGAGAAAACCTTAGAAATCCGTCTGAAATATATGCACATGCAGTTAAAGTTCTCGAGGCTAATCTAGAAAAGGTTGCTAATAATTCAGCAAGCACGGACAACTCACAAGCTAAAAAAGCTGAATACCGACGGTTGCTTTCAGAGTTCAAAGAACAGTTCACTAATCCCAGGTATCTAACAAAACTTTATTCTCTTCTATGTGAATATAGGGACACTTTGAAAGAAGTCTACAGCACTACCGATACTACAAAAAAAGGCTGCTATTTCAGCATCATTCTTCTGGACGAATTACTATTTTTTGCTGCCTATATAGAAACATTTTTCCCCGACGAGATTCGCGCGTTTCAGCAAGGAGAACCTGCATCTTTTGAAGATCTTGTACGACGCCAACCGCTAATTGCTGTACTTAGTGAGGGGTTTCTATATAATTCAAAGATAATTTCTGGGATATCCATGACAGAATACACTATTTCTCGTCGGTGGCGTTTTATAAAGCTATTCTACCAAGAGCGGGAGCGGCTTTCCGAAATTGCCACACCCTACACGACTCATCAAGCAGAATTGATTGCTATGCTGGAGGAAGGCCATACGGAATTTTCCCCCGACACATGGACACAGTGTATTACCGCAGTCATTCAGGAATATTCATTTCTTAATATTGAAGATGCCAATCGTCAAGAAACTGGAATGCTCTATATCTCCAAACTACTGAACATTGCACAACAGCGGCTGATGGAAGGCAGGTGGACACAGGAACAGGTCTTAGCTTTTATGAAGCATAACTCGGGTAATGATTCTTACCTTACAGAACAGCTTGCCATTATGAAGGAAGTTTGGGACACCTGTAATACATTTTTCTATACATCTCCCGCGATTCTAGACCAGCTACAATATTTTTCCATTAAATATGTAAGCGGTCGTCTGCGTAAAATAACACAGCTACTCAAATATATCCTCAGTCCTAAGGACGAAGAGCAAGATTACGAATGTTTAAAAGAGGCCTCAGATGCGGCATTTTCCACAGGTCAGCCAGCGGAGCGTATAATTGAAAGATATCTTTCCACTATAGAAAAACTCTCCTGTTATCCGAACGTAAATAAGACTTCCAACGTTTTTGATCAATTGGATTCCCTGGTCAAGTGTCTCAAGGACAATTTGTCTAATAGGTCGGGAGAAAAATATCCAGATGTGTGTCAATCAGTGGAAGTTGCTGAGCGGTCAGTTACTGATTTGCGTTACTTTAGTTTGATTATCGGGAAATTCTCAGAAGATGCAGTAATGGAAAGTACCCCACTTGACATTTTGCAGGAAGCTGAGACACTCAAGCATGAAATACCCAATTCAACCATCAGCAAGTATCTTGATCAGGCAGCATTTCATGCCCGCGTTGAACAGCTATTTAATACAATCCAGAGTGAACAGACCGGTTCGCTTACTGCGGATCAAATCAGTCACCTTCAGGATTTTCTGACAGAATACTACATAAGAACGGGTAGAGACGTTTCAAAATATCGAAGGATTCTGATGCATTACAAATAAGCGGCAACCAGACTTATCATTTATGTAATGAAACTAACATAAGAAAAAGGACCATACGCTCGACTCCCAATGAGAGAGAAGATCGCATGGTCCTTTTTCTACCCTGATTCCTTAGTTGTTTTCCACTCCTGTAGTCCATCTGCCTCAGTTAACGCAGTATTAAATTACTTTGACACATGGATAATGTAGAAGCGTTTCTTCTCTTGTAATGCTAATCTTTTGTATCCCTTATTCGATCAAGAGCCTTCTTAATAGTGTCTTCTGCTATACAGTTCCACAAATTGGAATCCGTACTTTTTCTTTCCATAACAAGAATAAATGCCATTACACTCATTTGCTCATCTTCTGTAAGTAATAAAAATTGATTAGTATCTGCAAGTATTTTTACCCGCTGATACGCTTTGTCAACGTCAATAAATTTTCCAAGATTATCATAATCCACTGTCCTCGTCTTTACAGCTATTTTTGTCTCTACGGTCCCACGGGAAGTACAATAGTCTATAACTTTCGCAAGAGATGCATCGTCTGTAATAATCCTCTTTTCCTTATTAGAAGCCGTCTCAGGATCTATCTGCTCAAACATCCACAGGAATTTCAAGCCATGGCCTTGCTTTAGCGTTGCACCAGAATCTATCTCTTCTACTGCGCGTTTTCTAAAAGTTGCCTCCAATTCTAAAACACACTCAAGAGGCAAAACAGCGTCTTCCTTTTCTGTAGTATTTTCTGTGAAACGCCCCAATTGCCTTTCAAAATCTTGTAATAGCAGTGCTAATGTTGATAACGCAACACCTTTATCCTCAAAAAGAGCGAGGATGAAAGGGGCTCTCGCTTCTATGCTTATTGCCTTCAACAGCGGATCAACACAGAACAAAAGTCTCCATGCGAACGGAATGTTTAATATACCCGTGTCATCAACCTTAAAGAGATTCCAATTTCGTGAAAGAATGTTAATAATAATGATTGCTCTTTCTTCAGAAATGTTCTGTCTATTCCTATCATTTGAATACAGTTCGATTGCTTCAAGCAAGCGTACTATCTTCCCCTCGTTATATATCTGCATAAGTTCTATATTGAACTCATCTGCATCCGCCTCATAAATCATGTGCCGAACTTTAGTAGTGGAAATCGCATCGTTCTCAAGAGTCAGCGCAAAATATCTACTAAAGCATTCATGTGCAGCAATGTTATTTTTAATGCAGAAGCTCCTATGAGAATATGCTCTCCCCGCATTATATGATAATCCCACATATTTCTTTATCCTCGGAAATAAAATTCCAAGCAGATTATTCGCCGCTTCTGCATTGGCAATGCTTCCATCATCTGGAACAATTAGAGAAACTATCTTCTCAACGTTCTTCTCTATCCCCGTTTTATTCTCGTATGAATACCCTTCGTTCTCTCCGCATAGTACATCTTTATAATTGTGCAGTTTAGAATATATCGTCGGCTCAAACACTTGCAGGCATGTCAGCCCCAGCAAATCAGCAGGGTTTGTTTCATCCTTTAAGAGTTCATATTTTAGGGAGAAAACATTTGTGTAACGGATTACATCTCGTATTGATTTGATGTATTTTTTTATTCCATATTGAAACAATTCTGCCCATATCTCTTTTTCCCATTGTTCTTCCGGCATATTTCCCAAAATAGCATTTAGCTTTGAAAAAAGCGCTTCATGAATATCTGTCATGCTCGGTGCCGGTATCTCAAATGGTACTTGAATAATCTTCTCCAAGTATTCTTTACCATCCCCATGCTGCACCTCACCAAGTGCACGTATCACAACATCATAGTCAAAGGCTAAAACATAGATCATGTTTGGGAAATCAGCTAACGATTTAACAAGCTGAAAAACTGCTATGATTTCCTCTTCCGAAAGCCGATCTATATCGTCTATAGAAACAACAATTTTCAGTTTTTCCTTACTTAGACTTGCCGCAATCTGTTCTTTACTCTTTTGCACATCCTTTAATCGTTGCTCAGCTTGCTTCTTTGCTATTTTAGCAAGTATCCTAAAAAATGGAACAACAGCTATCCCCCTAACGTTAAGAAAGCTTGTCAGATCAAATACATCTGCATATTGATCAATCAGTTCCCAAACTTTCTCCGCTTTCGGTTTCTTCACCTTAATTGCCGTTGCCATTTGTTTAAAAAACTGTGTAACAAGCTGTCTTGGATCAGAACATAACCACGGATCAAATCTAATAATCGCCACGCTGTCGTCAATTTTTTCTACATTTTCAAATATCATATTTAGCAAAGATGTTTTGCCGCTCCCCCATCTTCCATATAGTCCGATTGTAAGAGATGATGGGGAAGAATACTGCACAATTGTTTTTGCAAGGCTTTCCGCAAATGACCCTCTGTTCAATACATCATCATCAGATTTTGTAATTGGTAAATCTGGGCAAAGCATATCGTCTCTCCTTTTTAAATCGTTTAATAATAAATGCAGTATAGCAAAATCTTTCTTCTTCGTCGAGTGCTGATTTTAATCACATAAGCTCCCATTGCTGCCATACATAAGCAAAAGCCGCCGTTCGTTTGAACGGCGGCTTTTGCTTTACCACTTGCTCATGATTTTTCCGAACATCTGGAGCTTTTCATCATCATAACGCTGGACGACCAGCATCACATTCTCGCCCACCATGAAGTCGGAGTCCTCATGCTGGTAGGAGTAGTTGCACATACAGACCACGCCGTCGGGCAGATTGCAGAAAACACCACCGCCGTACTTGCCGGAGATGACCGCAAGGCGTCTGCAGCCTACCGGATGGCGCTGCTCCGCTCCAAGGAAGGGATTGGTCTCTATCTCCTTGATGGAAATGATCAGTTCATCTTTCTTAGGGTCATAGACCTTGACGATGCAATCGAGCACTACACCCGCGTGATACTTATTGCGCAGGTCGGGAATTGCCGTATAGCTTATCTCGCGCTGCGTAAGGTCGATATCATGTCCATAGCACTCTGCAAGGCAGCGCCGGGGGCCCACCGCCATAAGCTGGCATTTCACGCGCGCTCCAATGCTATGCAGATCCTCGCGGTGGGCGAAGAAGTAACGCTGGCTGCGGCTCGCAAGGCGACGGGAGCCAACGGCGAAGCCTGCCTCACGCTCGACCTTGATGATAATGAAGTCGATCTTTGCACCGACCATATTTTGCAGCACGTAATCAGGTCGTTCTTCCCCCTCCTCCCACATCTCCGTTTCGGGGATCATGATACGCACGCGGTAGGGAACCACAATGGCGCAGTACATGGTGAGCTTTTCCCTCCTCTCCGTCTTTGGGTTCCAGACATAAATGGAGCGCGGATCAACGCCGATGATCGTGCCGGTAAGGGCGCTGCGGCCGCGGTAGGAGGCGTAGATGGAGTTCCACTCCTGCCGCTCCTCCGGCGTCAGGCCGCGGTCAAGCTCGTTGAATTTCAGCTCAAAGAAGAGCTGTCTGTCGCTCTTTACAGCCGCCTTTGTCCGCCCGGACTGCACAGACGGCACGGACGGCGCAGGTCGTACGGGCAGCACGATTGACGTGGGCTGCGCAGGTGCCTCCTCTTCGGGCACCTCCCTGCGCGGCTCCCGGAAGCCCCAGTCATCCTCCTCGGCGTCAGGCGGGGCTGCATCCCTTGCCGGCACAGGTTCAGGCTCTTCAGAAAGATCTATGCTGTACTCTGGCGGTTCCAATGCAGCTTCGTGCGCTTCGTATATTTCCGGAAGCTTTCCGGGCGTCATATTCACGCCGCTGACGTCTCCTTCCTCCGCGTTCCCCGCCGCATCTTCGTTGCGAGCGTCCAACACGCTCTCCACCGCGGCAGCGATCGCATCGGCCGGTTCAGACCCAGCTTCTTCCTCCGCAGGTTGTTCTTCCACGGGCGCGGGTATCGCCTCCTCGGCAGGAATATCTGACACAGGCATTTCCGCCGAAGCAGTCTCCGCAAGGTCTTCTCCCCTGCCCTCCTTTTGCGGGTCGCCGCCCACGCTCATACCGTCGGCGTCCTCAGCCGGCTCCGTCGTGGGAACAGCTTCCGTCCCGCAGTCCTCTGCCGTCCCGCTTTCGCCGGGCGGAAGGTCATTTTGCGTCATGTCGCCGACGTCTGCCGCTGTACTTTCTTCGAGCGCGACGGTCTTGGGGGTTTCCTCTTCTGGGGTGATCTTCTTTCTTGCCATACTCGTATCCTCCTGGCATTATATTTTTTCCGGCTCCTGCGAGCCAAAAAAGCGATGAGTGCCATCCTCCTGACGGACGGCAAGAATATGGTGACGGGGAAGCTCGATGCCGTAACCGTTCGACCGGTCCGAGATCCAGATAAGTCTCTCCCCCTTCATGCGCTGTATCGCCATAATGCGATACGGGGTATCCATCCACGCGACTGTGTGGAGAAAGGACAGCTTCCCGGTCTGCCCTGTGAAGCGAAGCAGACGGGGCGGCTCCAGCCGTTCGCAGGAAAAGAACTCCGGCTCGCAGTACGTCAGCTCCAGCATGACGTCAACGGCCTCCAGATAGCGCTCGTCCACCGCGCGCTTGCCGTAGCAGACCACATCCTCCTGAAAGTACACGAAGTTTGTCCCCGTCCGAAGCTGGCGCAGCATAACATCCATTCGGTGCTGCGAGATCTCAAATCGCTCCTTCCGGTAATGCCGGACGGTGAGTGCGTAAAGCTGCCGCAGACGTATATACTTGACCTGCTTGAGCACGGAAATGATGTACTTTTGTTGATCGGATAGCAGCATAGGTGTCTCCTCCTTCATGCCGTAGAGGAAAGCGAATTGAGATACGGGTCGATCAGCAGATCGCCCTCACCCTCGGCAATACAGTTGAACAGCACAGCCGTGATGTAGGCCGTGCTGTTCTTCACGTTTTCTTCTCGATTTTCACGCAGCTTATGCTCCACTTCCCGCAGGATCATGCCGTCCAGCCGCCGTAGCTTTGCCCGCACGCGGCTCTGCGGCAGCGTGGCGTTCCCGACGCGGTAGCTGTCCGCGTAATAAAGGCGCTCAATGGCGTTTTCAAATACCAGCGCCGTTTCCGGTGGGAAATAGGAAAGCTCGCAGGCATCCAGAATATCCAGAAAGTCTTCTTCTCTTTCCTCGTCCGTCAGTCCGTCGCGCGCGTGCGCGGGACAAGACAGACTGACTTTGATCTGACTACGATCTATTTCTCTTTTTTCTTTCTTACTTGGCGTCCTATTCTGCGGTTCTGCAGCCTCGATCTCTGCGGTTCTGCAATCGCACATTTCGCGGCTCTTGGGACGCAGATCCTGCGGTTCTTGCGCGGATATACCATCCCCTGTCCCCTCAAGAGGCGCAGGATCGGCGGTTCTTGAACCGCGGTCCTCCTCCGGCGCGGCAAAAGGCGCGCTGGTGTAAGCGGGATCGTCCTGCGGCGTCACATAGGCAAGATAAATCTGATTGGCGTCGCCGCGGCCGCAGCGCTTTTCCCACACAAGCTCCAGCTCCACGAGCTTTTTGAATGCCGCCGTCACGCGCTGCTCACAGATCCGCAGCTCCTTGGCGAGAGCCTTGCGGGGAAAGATCACGAAGACCTCGCCGCGCTCGTTGACCCATCCGTTCCTGCGCGAGAGCTGGAAGCGGTTCAAGAGGAAGGTGTAGGTCACCTTGGCGTCTAGGCTCATCTCGCAGTAGCGGGGATCGGAAAAAAGCCAGCGAGGCATCTGCATGTGGTAGATGCTCTGCACATCGGTCTGAACCATCAGCTGAAAGGATGGCCGCTCTGTCATTTTTGCTGCCCTCATCGTGGGTTCCTCCTTTTTTCTCTAAGAATATGAATACAAAGAGAGACAGGAGCCGTGATGGGTCCCGTCTCATGCCTCACCAGGAGGCCGGACGGTCTCCTTTTTCCTTGTCCCAGTCTCTCATTCCTTCGTCAGATCCCCCGACCGGGCGGTATCCGGCTGGGATCGTCGTCCAGCTCCTCAAGCTCCGGAGCATCGCCCCCTGCGATCTCAGACCGAGACATCTCTACAAGCCCGATGTCATCCGGCGCGGTTTCTCCTTTCATGTCCGGAAAGTCATAGATGCATGACGCTCCGGATGTCTGCCGCGGCATGGGCGCTGCTTTCTGCGGGCGTGCAGCCGGCCGCTCACCATACGGTGTCTGCTCTCCATAGGAAGGCGGCTTACAGGGCGACGGCTGTCCCTCATCCGGCACAATGCCCTGCGCCGAGGGCTGCGTTGCGGTCTGTGATGCTGGCGGCACGGCATCTTCCTGCCGTGTATGCGCATTCTTTTCGGACGCCTGCCGTTCGTTCTCCTGCTGCTTCCACGCCGGAACATAGTCAAAAACGCTGCATCGGGTCAGCTCCTGATATGCCGGCAGCTCCTCCAGCCTGATCTTGTAGAGCTGCGCGGGTCTATGGTGATTGAACATCACGATGCACCGGCTCTCCTCAAGCCGCAGGAATTCGTCCGGCTGGATGAGATCGCGCTGGGTATTGCTCCGCGTCTGCGAGTAGGGACGTGTAGTGCTATATACGGGAGAAAAGAGCGGGGCCAGAGGAAACTGATTGTTGGTGACAGAGATCGTAACCTTACCGCACTTCTTGGCAAAGTATTCCGCACTGGTCATGTCGTTGCAGCCCATGTAGAGGGTCATATCAAAGGAGCCGAGCTGGTTTTCCCACTCCATGCCGGGGTACTTTTCCTTCCATTGGGACAGGCTCTGCACCGCCACCTGCACGGACATATTGAAGCCGCGGATGGAATTGAAAACGTCGGAGATCCCCTCCATGTAGCCGATGTTGAGGTATTCCTCCAGGCAGAAGTTCGTCAGTACGGGAAGCCGTCCGCCGTGGAGTCGCGCGTAGTTGGATAGCTGCGGAAAGGTCAGGGAGAAAAAGAGCGAGCTCAGGAAGCGGTAGGCGCTGTCCTGCGCGGAGATGATCACGAAGTAGGCGCATGGCCGCTGCCCCGGCAGCAGGAGATCCACATCATGGTTGCGGGTGATCTTATCGACCAGCGGATTCTGGAACACCGCAAGGCGGTTGCCAAGTCCGATGATGATATTGCCCCAGAGGTTTTCTCTCGCCTTCAGGAAGAGGCCGTGGGGACCCTTGGCCGGATGCTCCGGCGGAAGCTCCGCCAGCGTGCGATTGATCTCGTTGACGCTCTTATAGGCGAGGATCTTATAAACATCGCCAAGGCTGCGCTGCTCCAAGGGAAGCAGGTTTCCGCGCTCATCCTTTTTATTACAGACGTAGTGGATCAGCGCCATGAGAAGGTTCAGCTCCGCACGGCTCCAGAAGTCGTCGGCCTCATTGGGACCGGAGGTATTCTGAATAATGGTGTTGGCCACGGTGGTCACAAGGTCGGGATTGGTATCCAGTCCCGCAAGGCAGTTCCAGCCGTCCGAGTGCGCCATATCGAGGAAATTGACCGCTTTGACATAAAAGCCCTTTTCCCGAAAGTACGGCGCCATCATTTCAAAAAGCTCGGCCTTCGGATCGGTCGCGATCACGGACTCCGGATGGCCGCTGCCGCTCCTCTGCGCGCAGCCCATGAGGAAGGGAATAATGAAGCCTCTTGATTTATAGGAGCCGGGAGCGCCGATGCAGAGGATGTTGTTATTTGCTCCCGCCTCCATACGGTGGGCAACATAGGTGGAATACTTGTCGGGATCGTCGGGACGCTCCTTGATGCGGCCGAGAAGCATCCCCGTTACCTCCTTGACGCTTCCCAGCTCCAGATGTGCCGCAAGCTCCTTCTTTGTTGCAAAGCCGGAGGTGCCGTGTGTGCCGTCAGGAAGGATATCGAAGCCTCGGGAATCTCGGGTGAAATGGTAGCCGGAAAACCAGCTGTAGCCTTTCTTTGTGATAAGGCATATCAGAAGAAGGACCACAGCAGTAACGCCAAGGCCAAACGGCGTAAGCACAACAAAGAGGTTTTTAAAGGGGTTCAGCACCCAAATGCTCTCCACCTCCTCGCCCGTCAAGTGGAATACCGATTCCTTTCCCAGCTTCAGTGAATTGAGCAACATCCCATAAAAGTACCATCCAAGGCCACCGAGCACAGCGTACAGCGGCACGCGCGCTTTGTTCCGTTCGTACCAGCGGCCCCATCTATTTGCCGCGCGGTCCTCCAGCTTTTCCAAGAGCTTTGATAAGCGGGGCATTGATAACATCTCCCTTCTTCGTGAGGAATTGTGTGTGCGGAGGAACATAGAGCGATGGCGTTCTGCCGAGTAGCTCGGTCAGCACACTGTCCGTGACTTTGTAAACGGTAGCATAGCCGGGATCAGCATAGCGCCGCAGCAGCACCGCGCTGCCCTGTCCGTCCAATGCAGCGAGGGCGATCGGCAGGCAGTTCCGCTGTCTCGCTGTTCTGATCGCGGCGTCGATCCTCCGCAGGTTCATATCCGCACCGATCACAAAGGGGCGGCCGTTGTAGAGTCCGTCCCATGCGGGCGCATTCTCCGGCGGTGGCTGATAAGCCGAGCGCAGCATGAGCCGAGTGAGCTTTTCCCTATACCCCGGCACCGTCATAATCTGAAGCTGCTGCGCGCCCGTTTCGTCGCAGGAGAGAAGGTGGATCGGAGTGTGGAGTCCTCGATAGGCTTCGCCGTACCGGATCAGTTTCCCGTCTTTCTTTTCGTCACGGACCTTCAGTTCCTCGATAATGCTTTCATAGCTCTCACCGGCAAAAAGGAATGCCCGGCGAGTGTCCTTTCCGAAATTGGTGTGATTATGAAACGCCGCCAACTCATCATTGACCGCCATACGCCCAATGTCTGGGCAGACATAGTGGGCAGCGTAATAAACATCTCCTAAATGAGCGATAGCGCCGACTCGTGCGCTGCCCCATGGGTTGTGTCCGCGGTTCCTCGTGACCGCAGTTAAAAAAAACGCATCTTGCCCGCTCAAGCTGTTCGCCGTCGTTGTGAATACATTGGTCCCCGCACGGTAGGCCGTCATCAGCAGCAGGGACAGGCGGACACGCCGCTGGATAATATCCTGTCGATAGGAAAATGTCTGATCTGGGACAGCTCCTTCTAAGATGGTGTGCAAAAGTGTCTTTCCGTATGCTGTGATCGTCAGCGTGCCACTTCGCTCATGCCGTTTGATAAGGGCCAGAAAAGCCAGGTTTCCCCGTTCAGTTTCCGTCGAGGCGAAATTTAGATCATCAGGGCGGATATTCTGACACCAGCAAAGCAGGCGCAAAACATCAATATCCCGCACGCTGAAAATCAATCGGCAGCACCTCCTTTTCCCGTTCCTGCAAACGCCGAAATTGTTCTTGCGCCGGCAACGGCGCAAGAGCGATTTCGGCGTTTTTCTCTCCCACTATGTGGGGCCATTCTTATGCCCCCACATAGTAGTAAGACAAGTATGCATTTTCTCTCTTCCTCATAAGCTGAAAAACACAGGTATTTCAATGCCTATGTGCCACTTAACACCCATAAGGCCGTCCGCCTTGAGTCCGTTGCGAGAAAGCGGAAAAAAACAGTTCCTGTCTTATGGGTATTTTTGCAACTTTTCAACCCGCTTAGACTATCCGCACCATTGTCCAGAGTAGAAGTCTCTGCTTGCATAATCGCTGGAATGGGCAGCAAAGAAATCGTGGGCATCCTCCAAGGGGAGCAGCGTAATGTGGCAGCACTCTTCACCCTTCGCCCTCGTGGACAAAAGCGTTACGGCAAGGGTATGCTGGTCATCGTCCGGAATGATCCGCCCCTTGATCGCGTTGCTCACAGCCTTCCAACCCTTATTGTCCTGATCGTAAATATGCCGGCCTTCGATACTGGTGTGCTCGTCGATCACAAGCAGCGCGTGGGAATAAAACGGCAAGCCCTTTCCACATGCTTCGTACCCATCCAGCAGGCGGCGAATGGTGTCGCTCATCCAACTTGGCGTCTGATACCGACAATGCGGCAGGAGCGTATGGAGCATAATGTGAAGCCAGCCGTAGCCGAACTCCTCCACGCTGCCCGCAACCTCTACGGCGGGCAGGACCGGCTTGTGCATAAAGCCTCCCACGCCCGGCGCATACCGCTCACAGAGCTGCCGCAGCTCCAGCGTGGAGCGCTCGAAATAATCCATGGTCTGCTCCAGTGTTTTTTGCAGCTTGTTGGGGTTCATCTGCCCGCCATCGGTCAGCGCCACCAGTGAGCCGGTCGCGCTGAAGGCAGTCCCCACAAGCTCCTGAATGTGGATCAGGTCTTGCCTTGCGTCATTCATCGCTGTCTCCCTGCCTTTCTCTGCGTAAGTCGGTCGGAGAGGTCGTGATCGCTTCATACTCCTTGGGCGTCGTATAGAACGCCACCGGCACATGGTTATAGCCTATGCAGAGCAGCCCCTCGCCGCGGCGAAAGCGGGTGATCTGCCGCACTTCATCTTCGGAGAGGTTCAGCTTATCTTGGATGAGTCGGGCCTCCTGCTCCTCCATCTGCATGACCAGCTTGATGCGGCTGGCGTCCAGAATGCCCTTGCCGTAACTGCCGCCCTCCAGCCCGAAGAGGTCCTGCATTCCCTGCGTGCTCGTGACAGCGATACCGCCAAGGCCGCGGATCGTCTTTACCATCTCCAAAATAAAGCCTGCCGCCTGCGGATTAGCTGTAGCCCCTACAAGGCTCCACAGCTCGTCCGCCAGCAGAGCAGACAGGTCACTTTCACAGTTCATAATGAGGTCGTAGGCAATACTCGTTGCCCAGAAGGTGCCGTCCGCGATCATGTCGTCCGGCATGCCGGAGAGGTCGAGGACAATGTACTTGTTATCGAGGTCAATGTCGTTTCGGCTCGCCATTGCCGCAGCGGAGCCGGTGACGTAGCGGGAGAGGACGACCGCTAAATGGCGGGTATCCGGATTTTGAGAAAGTACCTCATACCAGTCCGCGATGACCGGCATGGTACGAAAGCTGCCATCCTCGTCCACGATGGTGTTGTTTTCAAAGGTGATGCCGTATCGCCCATACACCTCCACCAGAGATGAGTCAAGCCGGCTTTTATCTTCCTCGCTCAGATCCTTTTTCTTCAGTGAGAACCAGATAATAAGCTGTGAGATCTTATCCGCCAGCACAGAGTCGTCGCGGACCGCGATGTTCTTGAGCTTTGCGTAGGAGTCCAGAGATCTCCGGCGAATGGCCATCAGGTTCGGACAGTCCTTGGAGGAGGGCGACATCCGCAGGTACAGCCCGCCCAACTTTTCGCAGAGCGGACGGAACTCATGTCCCTTTTTCGGCGCGATGATGATAACGCGCTTGCCCTGCTGTCGGAGCCGACCGCCGAGGCATTGGAGCGTGACCGTCTTGCCCGCGCCGGTGGAACCACCGATCCACCAGTTCCCGTTGGTATACTTGTAATCGTCATACGGATCGAGAAATACCGGAGATCGGTTATAGAGATTCAGTCCCAAAAAGACGCCGTTGTGGTCGCTCAGCTCATAGGAGGCAAAGGGAAACGCCGCAGCCACACCGGAGGTCAGCGCATTGCGCCGCGCTTTTCGCTCAATATCCGAGTCAAGAGAGAGGATCGGGAGCGATGAGAGAAAAGCCTGCTCATTTTTGTAGTCGCAGCGCCGGGCGATCATATCCACGGACACGCAGAGCTTTTCCACCTCCGTCGCCCGCTGCTCCAGCGTTTCGGGATCAGGCGCCGTGACCTCGATGAGCGTGTGCATATAATAGAAATCCTCGCCCTGCCGGTTCATCACATCCTTGAGGTAGAGACCGGAGCTGATGGCGCTGTCAAGCTCTTCATAGTCCTGTCGGGTATCGCCCACCTCCCGCATACGGGAGCGGTTCATCATCGTTGTCTGCGAGATCTTGGAGAGTATCTTCTCCTTTGATTGCCGCTTGACAAGGAAGCTCATGTTGATCCCCTCGCCGGCCTCTACCAACGGGGCAAGCCAGCAGGAGCCGACGGTGGTGGTATAGCCATACCCTGTGATATAAAGATAGGTATGGTACACGCCGTCCACAACGATGTAATCCTTGCTTTTGGTATCAACTGTGGTGGGTGAGAGAATATCAAGGATCGTGGTGGAGCCTGCCTCCAATTCAGTAAGATCCGGCTTCTCTTCACCGAAGATCACGCGCTTCAAAAGCGACTGGTTGGATCGTTCCTCCTCACTCTGCTTTTTCCTCTTGGGAATGGCGGCTGCGGCCTTTTTCCTTTTTGGCGTCTGCTTATTTTTCAAGCCAATGTCACATCCTTCTTTTTCTTGAAATCGCGGTGAAAATGCGTATAATAAAAGTAGGTCATACCTATGCTTACTATGGGGAGGAGAAGACTTATGATTTATACCATTGATGAGATCAGCAGCCGAATTCGACCCGTAGCAGAGAAATATCATCTCAAAGCGGTCTACCTGTTCGGCTCATACGCCCGCGGGGAGGCGCGCGACGACAGCGACGTGGATCTGCTGGTGGATCTTTCCGGCGCGGATCTTTCCGGCTTTTTTGCGATCGGTGGACTCTATAACGACTTGGAGGCAGCTTTGCAGAAGGAGATCGACCTCATTACAACGGTGGCCCTTGAGCAGCCGTGCCGTAGGATGAGCGATAAGCTGTTTCGGGAGATCGTCAATAAAGAACGGAGGAAGATCTATGCTGTCGCGTGATTTACAGCGGATCTTGAAGATACGCGATTACTGTCTCAGCATTCAAGACACAATTGCCCCCAGAATATCGAGAAAATGAGTGAGCTGCAATTTGCAGCTCACTCATCTTCGTAGATGCCGTGTACTGCCGTCGTCATGTCAAAGACACCGTCCGGCAGACGGACACGCTGACCGGTTTGCTTATTTAGGATTTCATAGAGCAGCTTCACTACAAAGTTGTCGCTGTACCGTGGCTCCAGCACCTCCAGCTCACAGGCGTCAAGATACCTCCGTGCCGTGTCAGCCTCCTCGTTGAGCCGCTGAAGGATGGCTTTGGCGGTGTTGTGCTTTGCCCGCATATTAGCCTCGTATTGAAACACAAGAAAAAAGCGATGCCGCATGGCGTCGCTTGCAATGCCGTACCCGATCTCTTGAATATTGTCTTCGATCATCTCACGGCAATCCTCGTTTTCCTCCTGCTCCGCGAAGCGGCGCATCTGCTCCACATACGCCTGGGTATCCGCCGGCAGCGTGCGTGCCACCATCTGCAAATCGTTCGGCGCGATCTTGAGATAGGCGGCAAAAGAGGAAACAATATTCTGCCGGTCATTGGCTGACTTCAAATAGACGTTGACCGGCAGCAGCTCGAGGATCTTCACAAAGCGGTCATCTTTCGTGATAACGACACCGCCGATGATGTTTTTGATGGGTAGCCAGGCTTGAATGCTGTCGCGGTACACACCGCCCTCGCCTCCGGAGCTTGCCCCCTTGCCGAAAATCAGTTCCTTCAGATTCATTTTCTGATCTCACCTCGAAAAAGAATGATCCGGCGCCTTCTGCGCCAGCGCCACCAGTCCTCCAGCCAGCGTGTCATGCTGTCATCATTGACGCCGATAAGGCCAAAGCCCCCGACGGGTACGACGGTCACCAGCGTCACCATGATCTTTGTGCTCAAAGCGAATGGAAGGAAGGCGATGCAAAGATACAAAACGGGGATCGTCAGGACCACGGCCTCAACCAGATTCCGAAGCTCAAAGAGGCCCATGACGCGCCCCGCGTCCGTAAAGTTTGTAGGAATGTGGTAAACCTCATAATTCATCCGAATCCGCCTCCACGGCTTCTAATAGCCGACCCTGATATTGCAGCAGCGTTTCTCTCAGCCCGTCAAGGGATCGCTCGCGAGAGCTGATGACCTCCTCCATCGCGCAGCAGAGAAGCCGCTCATTTCTCTCTGTGCGCTTGGCATTTCCCAACTCCAGCGCGCTTAAATATTGATTGCTGAGGCTGCTGTGCCGCTCCAGCTCAAGAAGCGATATGCCATATTTGAGGCGTATCGCCCGCAGATAAGTCGTCTCTGCCATTATCTTTCCTCCCGATAGTCGATGTAGGGGAGCTTCCCCCAGCCCTGCCAGCCGCGGCCACTCACCTCGGTTTTGACGACGCCCTTCCGCGTCCCCATGGCTTCTATGG
>ENA-OPDF01000805-OPDF01000805.1-human-gut-metagenome-genome-assembly--contig:-NODE-805-length-20844-cov-4.049786_pt1 | contig 20844 bp, 18 predicted proteins | sample MGYA00241575_ERZ501501 | MGnify/ENA primary metagenome ERZ501501 (study PRJEB25962, sample SAMEA1972229) | human gut metagenome | biome: human gut; feature: human-associated habitat; material: faeces... | reverse complement strand
GATTGATTTTTTATTGGAGGTGGCAGTTTGTATCAGGCTTTGTATCGTAAATGGCGTCCGAAATCTTTCGACGACGTGGTTTCGCAGCCGCAGATAACCGCCACACTGAAAAATCAGATTGCCGGCGGCCGCACCGCCCACGCCTACCTTTTTACGGGCTCGCGCGGAACCGGCAAGACCACCTGCGCGCGTATTTTTGCAAAGGCTATCAACTGCCCAAATTCGCACGACGGCGAACCATGCTTAGAATGCGACATTTGCCGCGCGGCGGAAAACGGCTCGCTCGCCGACATCATCGAGATCGATGCGGCTTCAAACTCGCGCGTGGACGACATTCGCGAGCTGCGCGAGGGCGTTATCTACACCCCAGAGCTGTGCAAGTACAAGATCTACATCATCGACGAAGTGCATATGCTCTCACCCGGCGCTTTCAATGCGCTGCTCAAGACTATGGAAGAGCCGCCCCCGCACGTCAAGTTCATTCTCGCGACCACCGAGATACACAAAGTTCCCGAAACGATAGTTTCGCGCTGCCAGCATTTCGATTTCAACCGCATACGCAGCGAAGACATAGTTTCGCGCATAATGTACATTTCCGAACACGAGGAATTTACACTTCACGAGGACGCCGCAGCCATGATAGCGCGGCTTTCCGACGGCGGTATGCGCGACGCGCTCTCGCTTCTAGACAGATGCTCCGCTTTTTCGGACGACATCACGCTCGAAGTAGTTTCAGGCGCGGCGGGCATCGCGGGACGAGATTATCTGCTCGACCTGCTGGAAAAGATCGCCGAGTGCGACACCGCGGGCGCTGTTAAAGCCGTTGACGAACTGCACGGCAAGGCTAAAGACCTAAAAGTCCTCTGCTCCGAGCTGCTCATGATGATGCGAAATCTCATGCTGATAAAATCTTCGGACAACAGCCGCGAGCTTATCGCCTGCCTGCCCGAAGAGTACGAGCGGCTCGAAAAGATCGCGAAAACTGTCACGCTCGACAGGATATTTGGGTGTATAACACTGCTCCAGCAGTCCTCCGAGAGGTTCGCGCGCGCCGCGGACAAGCGCATAGAGCTAGAGATGTGCATGGTGCGCCTCTGCTCTGCCGCTCCAAAAAAGCGCGCCGTGCAGAACACCGCCCCCGCCGCCGATCAGCAGGAGCTGAACGAGCTGCGCGCGCAGGTCAATGCGCTGACGAAGGCGCTCGCCGAGGGTGCGAAGATAGTGCCGAACGCGGTACAGCCGCCGAAACAGCCGAAGAAGCCCGCCGCGCCGCTGAAAAAGTTCGACCCGAACAATTTCACGCCGCTGAAAGAATGGCAGGACATTCTCGAGATAATCAAGGAGCGTGCGCCCGCGCTTTGGGCATTTTTGAAAAATTCGCTCGCCTGCATAGAGGGCGACACCTTCTGCGTGGTAGTTTCGAGCGACTTTTTCCTCAAGAAATTCAAGGCTTCCGACGACAAAGCACTGCTGAAACAAGTGGTGCATGACTATTATGGCAAAGACTTCGGCTTCATGCTTTATTCTTCCAAAAATGTCGATATTGCCGACAAGGAAAACCCGATAAGCGAGCTTTTAAAGCGCGCTGAGAGCATGGATGTAGAAGTTGAAATAAAAAAATAACAAGGAGTTTTTTAAAATGAAAGCAAGATTACCACAGGGTATGGGCAAAGGCCCCGCAGGAAATATGAACCAGATGCTCAAGCAGGCACAGCAGATGCAGGATAAGATCACCGCGCTTCAGGCTGACCTCGAGCAGAGAGAATTTACCGCTTCCGTAGGCGGCGGCGCAGTAGAGATCAAGATCAATGGCAAGCGCGAGGTGCTCTCGCTCAACATCAAACCCGAAGTAGTTGACCCCGAAGATGTTGAAATGCTTCAGGATCTCATCATGAGCGCTTTCAACGAAGCTGTTCACAACCTCGACGAAGTCAGCGACGCTGAGATGAGCGAGCTTACCGGCGGCGTTTCCTTCCCCGGTCTTTTCTAAAATATGGATAACAGCAATGCGCTGCCGCTGGTCTTGCTGGCTGAGCAGTTTGCAAAACTCCCCGGCATCGGCAGGAAATCTGCCGAAAGGCTGGCTTACCACGTCATGAGCATGAGCGACGAGCAGGTGCACGAATTTGCCGAAGCGCTCGTCAACGCTCACACTAAGGTGCACACCTGCGCGATATGCCAGAACCTTACTGAAAACGAACTTTGTTACATATGTTCCGACCCCGCGCGCGATAAGTCGACTATTTGCGTGGTGGAAACGCCGAAAGACATTTCCGCTTTCGAGCGCACCCGCGAGTACAAGGGCGTTTACCACGTTCTGCACGGGCTGATTTCGCCGATCGACAACGTTACGCCCGACAAGCTAAAGATCAAAGAGCTGTTGGCGCGCATGAACGGCGACGTTTCAGAGGTCATCATGGCGACGAACCCGACAGTTGAGGGCGAGGCAACGGCGATGTACATCTCGAAGCTTATCAAGCCGCTCGGCGTAAAGGTCACACGGCTGGCTTTCGGACTGCCCGTCGGCGGAATCCTAGAATATGCCGACGAGATCACGCTTTACAAAGCTCTCGAAAATCGCAACGAAATATAAACGAAACCGCAGACGCTCATCAAACGCCTGCGGTTTTTTTATATAAATCCTTCCTGCATCAGGAAATCGTAGAGCTGGGCATATCGCCGCGCCACGGGGAACGCCATTTTTTTCTGCGTTATCATGTTTTCAAACTCCGCTTTGCCGACCCATTTCGCGTTGACAGTTTCGCCCTCTTGGAAAACAATGTCTTTTATATCAACGTCGCGCCGTAGGAAATAGCAGTCGATAAATGCAGTATTTTCCTTAACGGATTTTATAAACGTCAGTTCATTTTCGTCCGCCTTGATGCCCGTTTCCTCAAAAAGCTCGCGTGCGGCAGCGTGGCGGCTCTCCTCCCCCGCGATGACCGAGCCGGCAGTAACCTCCCACAAATTAGGATACTTTGACTTTTTAGGCGAACGCAGGGTGCACAATATCTCGCCATGGCTGTTCATCGTCACGATCATCACAACGATATGGTACTCGCCGCTCAGCGGAGTCATTTTTCCACGGCGTATCGTCCGCCCAAGCGGTTTGCGGTCATCGTCAAACAGATCCCAGAATTCAGCCATTTTACCATTATCCTTTCCTTGTGGCTTTTTTCTCCTCACGCAATTTTCGGAAGAAATCCTTCATAAGCTGCGAACATTCTTCCTGCAAAACGCCGCTGACGACCTCCGGCTTATGGTTCAGCCCCTGCGAAAAGAGGTCGAAGCATGATCCGCAAGCCCCGAACCTATGGTCGAACGCGCCGAAAACAACGCGCTCTACCCTGCTGTTGACTATAGCGCCCGCGCACATAGCGCATGGTTCAAGCGTCACGAAAAGCTCACAGTCGATCAAGCGCCAACCGCCCAACTTTTGGGAAGCCTGCGCGATCGCGGCGAGTTCGGCGTGTGCCAGCGACGAGCGGTCAGCCTCGCGGCGGTTGTAACCCCCGCCGATGACCTCGCCCGTAGTCTTTTTAACAACTATCGCGCCGACAGGAACGTCGGTCGCCTGCTCCGCCAGTTTCGCCAGAGCTATACATTTTCGCATATAATATTCATCACTATACATCTATCAAACTATCCTCACTGCAAGAATTGTTTCAAATAAAGACAGCAACAGCCAAATTATCATATAATTGGAATTCAGCACAAGCCTAAGTTTATCCGCAAGTGTTATTTCTGACGAATTGGGTCGATTTTTTGGAGTGATGATGTACTCTTGCAGGTATGTGATGATGCAGGTGCAGACCACAAGCAGGAAAATGCAGACAATTATCTCGCGAAAGCGCAGTTCGTAATCCAATACGCCGACCGAAAAGTCATTCAAAACGTAGGTAACATCAACCACGATTATCCGAGCGATCATTGAAGTGAATATGTTGCCGGTCTTAATGGCCGCAGTTGCCAGTATTACCGAGAAAAAGAACATATACATTAGTTTGGATATATCGTGAAAGCAACATGATGCAAGTATAGATGAAAAAATCACCGCAAATGTGTCGCCAAATTGTCTGAATAACTGCAAGAAAAATCCCCTGAATATAATTTCTGACAAAATAGGCACTATCAGGAGTTCAGTTGCGATGTAGAAATACTTTCCTGATGGTGAATTACTGACAACATATCTGTAAAAACACATATCAATGTTAACAGAATAAAACATTTTTACCAAAAGAAAATCAAAAAGCCGAGCGATCACCATGAAGATAAGTGACACACACACTGCATATGTGATCTTCTTTCGCGATACTTGCTCATTCGGTATATAAACTTTTCTCGGGAGACGAAGTTTAAGTGCACAGAAAAGTATCACACTCAGATAAGCTATGATTTTGATTGCACAATAGAACGTGATCTGCTCGAAGCTGTATTTTCTCAGCGACGAACGCTCAGAATAGTACACCCAGCCGTCCATTTGCGCACCAAATATCCATTTCATAGAAATTGAAAGTGCCGTCTGAAATGCGATCAAAATCAGCATCGCAATGCCTGCAACTTTGAAACAGCGGTGAAGCGTTTCTTTTTCAGAAGTCACGGCAAATTCGTCTGCATAACCCTCACCATCAACGTATGTATGCTCGCGCGAATCATGGATAAAAGCGTAGCCATACGGATTTTTCTCATCGTTACGCCATTCAGTGAACGCTTTTGTATACTCTTTACCCTGATTTTGGTAGATATGATCTCTGGCAACGTCTATAAAATAGTCTGCATTATCATTTTTGTTCTTTTCTGCCATCAGATCCACCTCGCTTGCATTATTTCACATACTATTATAACATATTTAGTGCCTTTTGTCCACCAAATGCGCATGAATTAAAATTTTTTTAACAAAAAAAACGAGCCTACCGAAGCAGACTCGCCTTTTATTAAAAGTAATAAATTACTCGTTGATCTTGGTAACAACGCCGGAACCAACAGTTCTGCCGCCCTCACGGATAGCGAAACGAAGTCCCTCTTCGATAGCGATAGGAGTGATAAGCTCAACGTCCATCGAAACGTTATCGCCAGGCATGCACATTTCCTTGTCAGCAGGAAGAGTGATAACGCCGGTAACGTCGGTAGTTCTGAAATAGAACTGAGGTCTGTAGTTGTTGAAGAAAGGAGTATGACGGCCGCCTTCGTCCTTCTTCAGAACGTAAACCTGACCGGAAAACTTGGTGTGCGGATGAATGGAACCGGGCTTGCAGAGAACCTGTCCTCTTTCAACCTGATCTCTGGTGATACCACGGAGCAGTGCACCGATGTTGTCGCCAGCCTCAGCGTAGTCAAGAGTCTTTCTGAACATCTCGATACCGGTTACAACGGTGGTCTGCTTCTCATCAGAAAGACCAACGATCTCAACCTGCTCGTTTACGTTCAGACGTCCACGCTCAACTCTACCGGTTACAACGGTACCACGACCGGAAATGGTCATAGTATCCTCGATAGGCATCAGGAAAGGCTTAGCATCGTCTCTCTCAGGGCTGGGGATGTACTCATCTACAGCGTCCATGAGGTCGAGGATAGGCTTGTAAGCAGGGTCAGAAAGATCATCGGGAGCTTCGAGTGCAGCAAGTGCAGAACCGATGATGATAGGAGTGTCGTCGCCAGGGAAATCATAAGAAGAAAGCAGATCTCTGATGTCCATTTCAACGAGCTCGAGCAGCTCAGGGTCGTCAACCTGGTCAGCCTTGTTCATGAAAACAACGATAGCAGGAACGCCTACCTGACGAGCAAGCAGGATGTGCTCTCTGGTCTGAGCCATAGGGCCGTCAGAAGCAGCAACAACGAGGATAGCACCGTCCATCTGAGCAGCACCGGTGATCATGTTCTTAACGTAGTCAGCGTGACCCGGGCAGTCAACGTGAGCATAGTGACGCTTGTCAGTCTCATACTCAACGTGAGCGGTGTTGATTGTGATTCCTCTTTCTCTCTCTTCAGGAGCCTTATCGATCATATCGTAAGCCTCGTACTGAGCCTGACCCTTAAGTGCGAGGGTCTTGGTGATAGCAGCGGTAAGAGTGGTCTTGCCGTGGTCAACGTGGCCGATGGTTCCGATGTTTACGTGCGGTTTAGTTCTTTCAAATTTAGCCTTAGCCATTGGAAATTTCCTCCTTAAATATAGATTGCATATAAAATACACGTTTGTATATTTTCATTATAACAGAAATGCATCTGTTTTGCAAGGGGTTTTGCGAAAAAATATTGAATTTTTTTGCAGAATTATTCGCCCTTCTTGCGTGCGTTCATGATCTTCTCAGAGATGGACTTCGGTACTTCGATGTAGCTATGAGGCTCCATGGTGTACTGTCCGCGGCCCTGAGTCTTAGAACGCAGGTCGTTCGAGTAGCCGAACATTTCGGAAAGCGGAACAAGGCTGTCTACCTGAACGGCGCCGGGTCTTGTTTCCTGACCGAGAATCTGTCCTCTTCTCGAGTTGAGGTCGCCGATAACGGTTCCGAGATAATCATCGGGAGCGATAACCGTAACCTTCATGATAGGCTCAAGGATAACTGGATCTGCCTTGCGCATAGCTTCCTTGAATGCCATCGAACCAGCGAGCTTGAATGCCATTTCGGAAGAGTCTACTTCGTGGTAAGATCCATCGTAAAGCTCTACCTTAACGTCAACTACGGGGTAACCTGCGAGTACGCCTGCTTCCATAGCGCCCTTGATACCGGCGTCAACTGCGGGGATGTATTCCTTGGGAATAGCACCGCCGACAACGTTGTTGATAAATTCATAGCCCTTACCGGACTCGTTAGGTTCAACATTGATCTTAACGTGACCGTACTGACCCTTACCACCCGACTGCTTAGCATACTTGTAATCAACGTTTGCCTTGCTTCTGATGGTCTCTTTGTAGGATACCTGAGGTGCGCCTACGTTTGCCTCTACCTTGAACTCACGGAGAAGTCTGTCTACGATGATCTCGAGGTGAAGCTCGCCCATTCCGGCGATGATGGTCTGTCCGGTCTCCTCGGAAGTCCATGTTCTGAAAGTCGGGTCTTCTTCAGCCAGCTTAGCCAGCGCGATACCCATCTTTTCCTGACCTGCCTTAGTCTTAGGCTCGATAGCGAGCTGGATAACAGGCTCAGGGAATTCCATGGATTCGAGTATTACGGGGAACTTCTCGTCGCAGAGAGTGTCACCCGTAGTGGTATTTTTCAGACCGATAGCCGCGGCGATGTCGCCTGCGTAAACGGTCTCGATGTCTTTTCTGTGGTTCGAGTGCATCTGAACTATACGTCCGATTCTCTCGTTCTTGTCCTTAGAAGCGTTGTAAACGCTGGAACCTGCCTGAAGAACGCCCGAATATACTCTGAAGAAGCAGAGCTTTCCTACGAAGGGGTCGGTAGCGATCTTGAACGCGAGAGCTGCAAAAGGCTCTTCATCGCTCGAAGGTCTTTCAACTTCTTCGCCGGTCTCGGGGTTAACGCCCTTGATGTGGGGAACGTCGATAGGTGCAGGCATATAGTCAACGATAGCATCGAGCAGCTTCTGTACGCCCTTGTTTTTATAGGAAGTACCGCAGGTTACGGGAACCATTGTATTAGCGATGGTAGACTTTCTGATAACAGCCTTCATCTCATCAATAGTGATCTCTTCGTCTGCAAAGAACTTCTCAGCAATATCGTCGTCTACCTCAGCGAGGTGCTCGATAAGGTCGTTGCGATATTCCTCAGCCTTCTCCACCATGTCCTCAGGTACATCGGTGACGTTGATGTCAGTACCGAGGTCGTTAGTGTAGATATACGCCTTCATTTCCAGCAGGTCGATGATGCCCTGGAAATCTTCTTCAGCGCCGATAGGCAGCTGGATAGGAACAGCGTTAGTTTTAAGTCTGTTATGAAGCATATCAAGAACGTTGTAGAAGTCAGCGCCCATAATATCCATCTTGTTTACATAAACCATTCTGGGGACCTTGTAGTTATCAGCCTGACGCCAAACTGTTTCGGTCTGAGGCTCAACGCCTCCCTTAGCACAGAGAACGGTTACGGATCCGTCGAGTACACGGAGAGATCTTTCAACCTCTACGGTGAAGTCAACGTGTCCCGGGGTGTCGATGATGTTGAGTCTGTGACCCTTCCAGTAGCAAGTAGTAGCAGCGGAGGTGATTGTGATACCTCTCTCCTGCTCCTGTGCCATCCAGTCCATCGTAGCTGCACCCTCGTGAGTTTCTCCAATTTTATGGTTTACACCGGTATAAAACAGGATACGCTCGGTCGTGGTTGTTTTACCGGCGTCAATATGAGCCATGATACCAATATTTCTGGTATCCTGCAATGAACAATCTCTTGGCATAATATCCTCCTGTTTACCTTATTACCATCTGAAATGTGCGAAAGCCTTGTTAGCTTCAGCCATTCTGTGTGTTTCATCGCGCTTCTTGCAGGATCCGCCCACTCCGTTAAGAGCGTCGAGGATCTCTGCTGCGAGTCTTTCCTTCATGGTGTCTTCGTTTCTCTCGCGCGAGAACTTAGTTATCCAACGAAGTCCGAGAGTCTGACGTCTGTCAGGACGAACCTCCATAGGAACCTGGTAGGTAGCACCGCCCACACGGCGAGCCTTTACCTCCAGCTCAGGCATAATGTTATCCATAGCCTCTTCAAATACCTCAAGAGCGGGACGTCCGGTCTTTTCCTCAACGATCTCAAATGCTCCGTAAACGATCTTCTGGGCTACGCCCTTCTTTCCGTCGAGCATGATGTTGTTTACGAGTCTGGTAACAAGCTTGGACTTGTATACAGGATCCTCAAGAACGTCTCTCTTTGAAACCTTACCTCTTCTTGGCACTGTAATTCCCTCCTTCACAATAATGAATTCACAGGTACTCGCTCCGCAGGCTTGCCCTGCGGCCCCGACCAGTACTGCGGCAAGGTGAATCTATAAAATGAATCACTCCGCTTTACTGTGGTCTTCGCAGTGTTGCGACAATGAGTTTTAACCTTTTTGAATAAGTCTTTTTTAGGCAGCCTTTAAATTACTTTCCTGCCTTAGGTCTTTTGGCACCGTACTTAGAACGAGCCTGCATTCTCTTAGCTACGCCCTGTGCGTCAAGAGTACCTCTGATGATGTGGTAACGAGTACCAGGGAGGTCCTTTACACGGCCGCCTCTGATGAGAACAACGCTGTGCTCCTGAAGATTGTGTCCGATACCGGGGATGTAAGCTGTTACTTCAGTTCCGTTTGTAAGCTTAACTCTGGCGATCTTTCTCATAGCGGAGTTAGGCTTCTTAGGTGTAGCAGTTCTTACTGCGGTGCAAACGCCTCTCTTCTGGGGGCAGCTCTGGTCGATCACCTTTTTCTTCTTAGAGTTGTAACCCTTCTGAAGTGCAGGTGCAGTAGACTTAGAGTCAAAGCTGTCTCTTCCTTTTTTAACTAACTGGTTAAAAGTTGGCATAATATCTCTCCTTTCTGCAAAATTACATACGCCGCCGTACTACGTCAGCATACTTTCCTATTATACACCATGTATCACTGCTTGTCAATACCCATTCACATATTTAATACAAATTTTTTACCGTTTTTTAATCATACAAAAAGACCGCTCCCCTTTCGGAACGGTCTTTTCTGTATATCGTGAATTATTTAGCTCAGATATTGGTAAAACCCTCAGAAGTATGAGCGCCGGCGCTCTCGTTCTTGACGATCTGAACGTTGTTGTAAACGTCCATACCTGTACCTGCGGGTATGAGCTTACCGATAATAACGTTCTCTTTAAGACCAAGCAGGTGGTCGGTCTTGCCCTTGATGGCGGCGTCGGTAAGAGCCTTTGTGGTCTCCTGGAAGGATGCTGCCGAAAGGAACGAATCAGAGTAGCTGGAAGCCTTTGTGATACCCTGAAGTACGGGAACGGTGGTGACCAGTCTTGCGCTGATGTCGCCCTCGTCGATCTTCTTCTGTATCTCTTCGTTTACAGCCGCGATCTCGGTCTTTTCTACAAGGCTGCCGGGCAGCAGGTAGCTCGAGCCGCTGTCGTCTATCTTTACCTTCTTCATCATCTGACGAACGATAACTTCGATGTGCTTATCGTTGATGTCAACACCCTGCAGGCGGTAAACCTTCTGTACTTCGGTGATGATGTAGTTCTGTACAGCTTCTACGCCGTTTACTGCGAGTATATCGCCCGGGTTGATCGAGCCTTCGGTAAGGGGATCTCCCGCTCTTACGGTGTCGCCCTCCTTTACCTTGAGCTTGTAGCCGTAAGGTATCGAGTAAGTTTCCTGAGCGGGGTTCTCGAGATCCTCGCCGGTAACGATGACCTGACGCATCTTCTTAACTTCCTCGATGCGTACAGTACCGTCTATTCTTGTGATTATAGCCGCGCCCTTCGGACGTCTGCTCTCGAAAAGTTCCTCTACGCGGGGAAGACCCTGTGTAATATCTTCCGCCGATGCGATACCGCCCGTATGGAACGTTCTCATGGTAAGCTGTGTACCCGGCTCGCCTATCGACTGTGCCGAGATTACGCCGACCGCTTCGCCGACTCTTACTACCTTGCCGTTTGCGAGGTTAGCGCCGTAGCACTTAGCGCATACGCCGTTTCTTGCCTTGCAGGCGAGTACCGAGCGGATCTTTATGCGATCTCTGCCCGTATCGTCGAGTATCTGTACTACTCTTTCTGCGTCGTGCTCGGTCATCAGCTTGTGGTGCGAAACCGCGATCTCGCCCGTCTTAGGATCTTTGAGGTCTTCAACGAGGTATCTGCCGACAAGTCTTTCAGCCAGCGGCTCGATCTTCTCTCTGCCGTTTCTGATCTCGAATACGTCGATACCGTCGGTAGTTCCGCAGTCCTCCTCGCGGATAATAACGTCCTGCGAAACGTCTACCAGACGTCTGGTCAGGTAACCCGAGTCAGCGGTACGCAGCGCGGTATCTGCCAGACCCTTTCGTGCTCCTCGAGAGGAGATGAAGTATTCCAGAATGTTAAGACCTTCACGGTAGTTAGCTCTGATAGGCATCTCGATGGTCGAACCCGAGGTGTTCGCGATAAGTCCGCGCATACCTGCGAGCTGACGTATCTGGTTTATCGAACCACGCGCACCGGAGTCCGCCATCATGTTGATGGGGTTGTACGGGTCAAGACCCGCTTTCAGCGCGTCGGTAACTTCGTCTGTCGCGTTGTTCCAGATCTCGATGAAGCGCTTCGACTTCTCTTCGCGCGAGATGTAGCCGCGCTTGTACTGGCGGTCGATAACGTCTACCAGCGAGTCGGCGTGCGCGAGAATGTCCTTCTTAGCCTCAGGTATCTCAGCGTCGCATACCGCAACGGTGATAGCCGCCTTGGTGGAGTACTTGAAGCCGAGAGCCTTTATCTTATCCAGCACTTCCGAAGTGTATGTCGTGCCGTGCTGGTGTATACATCTTTCTACGATGTCCGAAAGCTGACCCTTCTTTACGAGGAAGCTTACCTCGAGGTCGAACTGCTTGTCGGAATTAGTTCTGTCAACGTATCCCAGATCCTGCGGGATATTTTCGTTGAATATCAGTCTGCCGACGGTAGCGTCGATTATCTTCGATACCTGTCTGTCGCCGAGCTGCTTTGTGATCTTTACCTTGATGGCAGCGTGCAGGGAAACTACGCCCTGATCGTAAGCCATAAGAGCTTCGTTCACGTCGCGGAAGACCTTGCCCTCGCCCGGCTCGCCCTCTTTCTGAAGGGTGAGGTAGTAAGAACCAAGGATCATATCCTGCGTAGGTACTGCAACGGGGCGTCCGTCGGAAGGCTTCAGCAGGTTGTTCGCAGCGAGCATAAGGAATCTCGCCTCAGCCTGCGCTTCAGGGGAGATAGGCAGATGCACCGCCATCTGGTCGCCGTCGAAGTCAGCGTTGTAAGCCGTGCAGACCAGCGGGTGGAGCTTTATAGCTCTGCCCTCTACCAGTACAGGCTCGAATGCCTGGATACCGAGGCGGTGGAGGGTAGGAGCACGGTTCAGCAGTACGGGGTGACCCTGAATAACGTTTTCCAGCGCGTCCCAAACGATGGGCTCCATGCGCTCGATGGCGTTCTTCGCGCCGTTGATGTTGAGCTGCGGGTTTGTGCTTATATCGGTAAGGCGCTTGATAACGAATGGCTTGAAAAGCTCAAGAGCCATTTCCTTAGGCAGACCGCACTGATACATTTTCAGCTCAGGGCCTACTACGATAACGGAACGGCCGGAGTAGTCAACACGTTTACCGAGCAGGTTCTGACGGAAACGTCCCTGCTTACCTTTCAGCATATCCGAAAGCGACTTGAAAGCGCGGTTGTTCGGGCCTGTTACAGGTCTGCCGTGGCGGCCGTTGTCGATAAGGGCGTCAACTGCTTCCTGCAGCATGCGTTTTTCGTTGCGTACGATAATATCCGGCGCGTTAAGTTCAAGCAAGCGTTTTAAGCGGTTGTTGCGGTTAATAACGCGGCGGTACAAATCGTTAAGGTCGCTCGTTGCAAAGCGTCCGCCGTCCAGCTGAACCATTGGGCGCAGTTCAGGCGGAATAACCGGTACAACATCCAGAATCATCCATTCCGGGCGGTTGCCGGATTTCAAGAAGGCTTCGCATACTTCCAGACGGCGTACAGCGCGGATTTTGCGCTGGCCGCTTACTTCTTTCAGTTCTGCGCGCAGTTCTGCCGTAAGTTTGGGCAGGTCAATTTCCTGTAATAAGGTTTTAATTGCCTGAGCGCCCATGCCTACTTTAAATGCGCTGCCGTATTTATCACGGTTTTCAATATATTCGCTTTCGGTCAGCAGCTGTTTTTTAGTCAGCGGAGTGCTGCCCGGGTCTAATACAATGTAGTTGGCAAAGTACAGTACTTTTTCCAGAGAACGCGGGGAAATATCAAGAATTAACCCCATGCGGCTCGGAATACCCTTGAAATACCAGATATGGGATACAGGTGCAGCCAGTTCAATATGGCCCATACGCTCACGGCGTACTTTGGCACGGGTTACTTCAACGCCGCACTTGTCGCAGATAATGCCTTTATAGCGGATTCTTTTATATTTGCCGCAATGGCATTCCCAGTCTTTGGTAGGCCCGAAAATTCTTTCGCAGAACAAACCGTCACGTTCCGGTTTCAAAGTTCTGTAATTGATGGTTTCCGGTTTTTTTACTTCGCCATAGGACCAAGCCCTGATTTGCTCCGGTGAAGCCAGGCCGATACGCATAGATTCAAAATTATTTACGTCTAACAAGAACCGATCGCTCCCTTCTATTCCATATCTTCACTGGCGGCGTCATCCGCATCTTTTGCTTCCATATTCATGTTGCCAATATCGGCAATCAAATCAAAATCGGGGTCTTCCGCTGCACTGTCATCACTGTCGGTGGTGTAGTCATCCTGCACAATCTCCGTGTTAGGAGCTTCAGGGATAGCACCGTCGATGTCAAGATCCAGCTTGCGCGCTGTTTCGTTGATATCGTCATCGGTATCACGCAGGGAAATTTCTTCTTCGTCCTCGTTGAGCACTTTAATGTCAAGGCCGATGGACTGAAGTTCTTTAATAAGTACCTTAAAGGATTCCGGAACACCAGGTTCAGGAACGTTTTCGCCTTTAACGATGGCTTCGTAGGTTTTAACGCGGCCGACAACATCGTCGGATTTTACGGTTAAAATTTCCTGCAAAGTGTAAGCTGCGCCGTATGCTTCCAGCGCCCAAACTTCCATTTCGCCGAAACGCTGGCCGCCGAACTGCGCCTTGCCGCCGAGAGGCTGCTGGGTAACAAGAGAGTACGGGCCGGTGCTGCGGGCATGGATTTTATCATCAACAAGGTGATGCAGTTTGAGCATGTAAGTTAAGCCGACGGTAACTTTGTTATCGAACGGCTCGCCGGTACGGCCGTCATACAGCGTGGTTTTGGCGCTGCGGTCGATACCTGCAAGGTCAAGCGCATCATTAATGTCTTTTTCATGAGCGCCGTCAAATACCGGTACGGAAATCTGTACGGCTTTAATGCTCTTATCACCGAATTTACCGATTTCAACGGTTTCGGGGATGCCGTATTTTTCAACATCATAGCCAACACCGGTCAGGCGTTCTACAAGGCCTTCGGCATTGTTTTCAATCTGCATGCCGAGTGCACGTGCTGCCCAGCCCAGATGGTTTTCCAGAATTTGTCCGATGTTCATACGGGAAGGTACACCCAACGGATTCAGCACAATCTGTACCGGTTCGCCACTCGGCAGGAACGGCATGTCTTCGCGCGGCAGAATACGGGAAATAACGCCCTTGTTGCCGTGGCGGCCTGCCATTTTATCGCCGACGGAAATTTTACGTTTCTGTGCAATATGTACGCGAACCTGTTCGTTAACTCCCGGAGGAAGTTCGTCGCCGTTTTCGCGGGTAAATACTTTTACGCTGACGATTTTACCTGCTTCGCCGTGCGGAACACGCAGCGAGCTGTCGCGTACTTCGCGTGCTTTTTCGCCGAAGATGGCGCGCAGCAGGCGTTCTTCTGCGGTAAGTTCGGTTTCGCCTTTCGGGGTTACCTTGCCGACAAGGATATCGCCAGGGCGTACTTCCGCACCAATGCGGATAATGCCGCGTTCGTCAAGGTCTTTCAATGCTTCTTCCGATACGTTCGGAATATCGCGGGTAATTTCTTCTTCGCCAAGTTTGGTGTCGCGGGCATCGCAGTCGTATTCTTCAATATGAATGGAAGTAAATACGTCGGCCTTAACCAAATCTTCACTCAGAAGAATAGCATCTTCGTAGTTGTAACCTTCCCAAGGCATGTAGGCAACAATTACGTTGTAGCCAAGTGCAAGTTCGCCATGGTCGGTTGCCGGGCCGTCTGCCAGTACCTGGCCTTTAACAACCTTATCGCCTTTGTAAACAATCGGGCGCTGGTTAACGCAGGTACCCTGGTTGGAGCGTTTAAATTTCAATACACTGTATTTATCTACGCCGCCGTCCTCTTTGCGGATAACGATTTCATCGCCGGTAACGCGTTCTACAACGCCGGCATTTTTAGCCAGAATGCATACGCCGGAGTCAACGGCAACTTTATATTCCATGCCGGTACCGATGATAGGAGCCTGAGTGCACAGAAGCGGCACTGCCTGACGCTGCATGTTTGCACCCATGAGAGCACGGTTCGCGTCGTCGTTTTCGAGGAACGGAATAAGTGCGGTAGCGATAGATACAACCTGTTTCGGCGAAACGTCCATGAAGTCTACCTGGTCAGGAGGCAGGGAAAGTACTTCGTTCTGGTAACGTGCGGTTACACGTTCGCCTTCAAAGTAACCTTCGTCATCCAAAGGTTCGTTCGCCTGAGCGATAATGTAATTATCTTCTTCATCAGCGGTAAGATAAATAATTTCATCGGTTACGCGCTTGTTTTCTTTATCAACACGGCGGTACGGGGTTTCCATAAAGCCGTATTTATTAATAACAGCAAAGGTAGAAAGAGAACCGATAAGGCCGATGTTCGGACCTTCAGGGGTTTCAATCGGGCACATGCGGCCATAGTGGGAATGGTGTACGTCGCGGACTTCATAGCCTGCACGTTCACGGCTCAAGCCACCGGGGCCCAGTGCGGAAAGACGGCGTTTATGGGTCAGTTCGGCCAGCGGGTTGTTCTGGTCCATAAACTGGGAAAGCTGGCTGCTGCCAAAGAATTCTTTAATTGCAGCAACAACAGGACGGATATTAATAAGCGCCTGCGGCGTAATAACATCAACATCCTGAATGGTCATACGTTCTTTTACAACGCGTTCCATACGGGCAAGGCCGATGCGGAACTGGTTCTGCAAAAGTTCGCCGACACGGCGTACACGGCGGTTGCCCAAATGGTCGATATCGTCGCCGGTGCCAAGGCCGTCCATCAGGTTAAGCAGATAACCGAATGAAGCCATTACATCTTCAACGGTAATGGTGCGGTGGTCTTCCGGAATATCGGAAGTGCAGATGATTTTCATCGGCTGTTCTTTCAGGCGGATGAAAACTTCTTTCAGGCCGGGGCCTGCAAAAATACCGCTTTCTTCAATTTTATCAATAACATCAAGGTCAATCTTGGTGCCTGCTTCAGCAATAATTTCACCGGTAGATACATCAACCAGCGGCTGATCCAGCACTTTATCCAGCAGGCGGCGGCGCCAGCCGAGTTTTTTGTTCAGCTTATAGCGGCCTACGCTGGCAAGGTCATAACGTTTGTTGTCAAAGAAGGTTGCTTCAATAAGTGCGGAGGCGTTTTCCAAAGTAGGAGGTTCGCCCGGGCGCAGCTTTTTATAAATTTCAATTAAAGCTTCTTCGCGGGTAGTTGTTGTATCCCTTTCAAGCGTTGCAGCAACGGAAGGATGATTATTAAAGAGCGCTAAAATATCTTCATTCTGGGTTAAACCCATGGCGCGCAGCAAAACAGTTGCCGGCAGCTTTCTGGTACGGTCAACACGTGCGTAAATAACGTCATTTAAGTCGGTTTCATATTCAATCCATGCACCACGGTTAGGAATGACTGTTGTACCATACATTTTTTTGCCGCTGGGGTCCATCGTAACAGCATAATAAACGCCCGGAGAACGTACCAGCTGGCTGACGATTACACGTTCGGCACCGTTGATTACAAAAGTACCGGTTTCCGTCATCAGCGGAAAATCGCCCATGAATACTTTAGATTCTTTAATCTCGCCGGTATCTTTATACAGAAGGCGCACGTTTACATTTAACGGCGCAGAATAGGAAGCATCGCGTTCCTTGCATTCTTCTACTGTATATTTAGGCTCACCGAGAGTAAAGCCTTCAAAGGAAAGTTCTAAATTACCTGTAAAATCTTTAATAGGAGAAATGTCATGGAAAATTTCGCAAAGACCTTCTCGCATGAACCACTCATACGATTTTCTTTGGATGTCAATCAAATGAGGCATTGGCAATACTTCATTGATTCTGGCATAACTGTACCGAGTCCTATTACCTACGGGAACCGGTTTAAACATGTAATCCCTCACCCCTTAATGTATATGTTGTCAGGCAGACTTAAACAAGCGCGTTTTTACCATGACAAAAAAAGCAAGGCTCCAAACAATATTCAGGACCTTGCATGTTGTCTTCGATGAACGCACCTCATCTAAATCCATATAAGCACGGTACGGTGCTCAACCACTGAACCCCCGGTACCGGTTGTCAATACCTGCAATCTACTAATGTTGTAGTATGATATGTTATCACACTTTACGCAATTTGTCAATCATGCAGGCATAAAAAAAATCCGCTGCATTGCAGCGGATTTTTTATTGCCGTTAAGCAAAATTATTTAATTTCTACGGAAGCGCCAGCTTCTTCAAGTTTAGCTTTGAGAGCTTCAGCGTCAGCTTTGGAGATTTTTTCTTTAACAGCTTTCGGAGCTTCGTCAACGATAGCTTTAGCTTCTTTCAGGCCCAGGCCAGTTACTTCGCGAACAACTTTGATTACGTTGATTTTGCCAGCGCCAGCAGCGGTCAGGATTACGTCGAATTCAGTTTTTTCTTCAGCAGCAGCAGCACCACCAGCAGCCGGAGCAGCAGCTACAGCAACAGGAGCAGCAGCGGATACGCCGAATTTTTCTTCCAGAGCTTTAACGAGTTCGGAAAGTTCGAGGACGGTCATAGATTCAATAGCTTCAATGATTTGTTCTTTATTCATTATAGTTACCTCCATAAATTAGATGTTTTAATTTTATTGTTAAATTTTTATGCGATAAGCCTCAGCTTATGCGGATTCTTTTTGTTCGCGGATAGCGTCAAGCGCATATACCACTTTGCGGATAGTACCTTGAAGTACATTGACGAAACCGGAAATCGGAGCATTCATGCTGCCAAGCATTTTGGCAACGAGTACTTCTTTCGGCGGCAGTTCTGCCAGAGCTTTGATAGCTGCATCGTCAATAACTTTACCGTCAAGAACACCTGCTTTAACAACAAGTGCTTTGTTTTCTTTAGCAAAATCGCAAATGATTTTTGCTGCGGCAACAGGGTCTTCCGGAGCAACCGCAATAGCGGTGTTCTTTTCAAGAACCGGCTCCAGGCCTTCAATGCCTGCTTCTTGTGCTGCAATACGGAGCATAGTGTTTTTAACTACAATGTAGGTAACACCGGCTTCGCGCATTTTACGGCGCAATGCAGTATCCTGTGCAACAGTCAAACCGCAGAAGTCTACCAGAACAGTGCATTTAGAGCTGGTAAGAAGTTCTTTAATCTCTGCAACTTTAGCTGCTTTTTCAGGTCTAATTGCCATACATCTGCACCCCCTTCTTTATTTTGATATTTTTTATTAAATCAAAAAGACCTCTCGGCCGCAGCCGGAGGTCGCGAAGGTCTATCTTCAACGTCTCCAACCTCGGCTGGCGCTATGCTTACGCGGCTGTGCCGCACCTGCTGTCTATGGCCCGATTATCTTCTGATTTATAAAATTATTTGTCGCTGTTAGCCTTCAGAACGTCAACTTTAACGCCAGGGCCCATGGTAGTGGAAAGAGTGATGGTTTTCATGTACTGGCCTTTTGCTCCGGAAGGTTTAACTTTTACCAGAGTATCGGCAAGTGCAATGTAGTTAGCCAAAAGCTGTTCGTCGGTAAAGGAAACTTTGCCGATAGGAGCCTGTACATTACCTGCTTTATCGGTGCGGTATTCAATTTTACCGGCTTTAATTTCGTTTACTGCACGGGTTACGTCCATAGTTACGGTACCAACCTTCGGGTTAGGCATTAAACCTTTAGGACCGAGGATTTTACCAAGACGGCCAACCATGCCCATCATGTCAGGGGTTGCTACGCAGACATCGAAATCTGTCCAGCCGCCCTGAATTTTAGCGACATATTCTTCACCGCCAACATAATCTGCGCCTGCTGCTTCAGCTTCTGCAACTTTGGGGCCTTTAGCAAAAACAAGAACAGTTTTGCTTTTGCCGGTGCCGTGCGGAAGAACCATTGCGCCGCGAACTTGCTGGTCAGCGTATTTAGGATTAACACCGAGTTTGAAAGAAACTTCAACGGTGCTGTCAAATTTGGTAACGTTAGTTTTCTTTACTAATTCTATTGCTTCTTTCGGAGAATAGAATTTGTCAGCTTCGATAAGTTTCAAAGCTTCCTGGTACTTTTTGCTTCTTTTTGCCATTAACTTTTCCTCCTATGTGGTAATAACGGTTTTTGGCCTCCCACTTAATTAAGTTAACTAATATTATCAGTCAACTACGGTAATACCCATGCTGCGGGCAGTACCTTCAACCATTCTCATTGCAGCTTCAATATCTGCTGCGTTGAGGTCAGCCATTTTGGTTTCGGCGATTTCGCGGATTTTGTCGCGGCCGAGGGTGGCTACTTTTTTCTTGTTTGGTTCGCCAGATGCTTTTTCCAGACCGGCTGCTTTTTTCAAGAGAACCGGAGCCGGAGGAGTTTTGGTAATGAAAGTAAAGGAACGGTCTTCAAATACGGTGATTTCTACCGGGATAATAAGACCAGCCTGCTGTGCAGTACGTTCATTGAACTCCTTAACGAAAGCCATAATGTTTACACCGGCCTGGCCGAGTGCAGGGCCTACAGGAGGAGCCGGAGTAGCTTTACCAGCCGGTACCTGTAATTTTACCATTTTAACGACTTTTTTCGGCATTTATTACACCTCCTTATTCAGCTTCTTCAACTTGAGTAAAATCAACTTCAACAGGTGTTTCGCGCCCAAACATGTCCACAAGAACCTTCAGCTTGCCGCGTTCTTCATTAATTTCGGAAACGCTGCCAAGGCATCCGGCAAACGGGCCGCTTTTAAGGCGTACAATCTGCTGTAATTGTAAATCAATTTTAGGACGGCTTTCTTCCACGCCCATAGAACGCATAATCTGTTTTACTTCCTCATCTGTAAGAGGAATGGGCTTAGTGCCGGAGCCAACAAAACCGGTTACGCCTGGAGTGTTGCGGACGGCATACCAGCTGCGGTCATTAACAATCATTTCTACCAGTACATAGCCCGGGAAAACTTTGCGCTGCACGCTGCGTTTTTTGCCATCTTTGACTTCTATTTCATTTTCCATAGGTATTACAATATTGAAAACTTCGTTTTCCATACCCAGGGAATGAACTTTGCGTTCCAGATTAGCTTTTACTTTATTTTCGTAACCGGAATAAGTATGTATGACATACCAACGTTTTTCTGATTCCATAGCGGTACCGGGAATATTAATTCCCTTCCTCCTTACTCAAACTTATTGTAAAATCAACTGGAAAAGCCCAGCAAAAATACTGTCAATTACCCAAATCAGAATTGCTGAAAGGACAACGGCAATAAATACAACGATTGTATGGGCAATAAGTTCTCGTCTGGTAGGCCAGGTCACTTTTTTTAGTTCAGATTTTGCTTCCCGCAGAAAGCGCATAATGCCGTTGGTGTCTTTCACACCCGGTAATTCTGGAACGGCCATCTTTTCACATCCTTGCTAAAATACCTAGATAAACTCAAACACAAAGATTATTTGGTTTCTTTATGTAAAGTGTGTTTTTTGCAAAATTTGCAGTACTTGTTGATCTCAATACGGTCCGGATCATTCTTTTTGTTTTTGTTAGTCTGGTAGTTGCGCTGTTTGCATTCAGTGCATGCCAAAGTAATCAAAGTACGCATTCGTTACACCTCTCTTGCTGTCAAAATTGCTGGTCTGAAAATTTCACTAATATAGAGTACCACAGTTAACGGGTTATGTCAACAATGTTTAAAAAAATAATCTAAGACCGGGCTGAAAAGTCCGGCCTTAGATATATGTACCGCTAACAGCGTTTAATTATTTTTCTTCAATTGCAGTAACAACACCAGCGCCAACGGTACGGCCGCCTTCGCGGATTGCAAAACGCAGGC
>ENA-OPDF01000762-OPDF01000762.1-human-gut-metagenome-genome-assembly--contig:-NODE-762-length-21805-cov-3.780322_pt1 | contig 21805 bp, 24 predicted proteins | sample MGYA00241575_ERZ501501 | MGnify/ENA primary metagenome ERZ501501 (study PRJEB25962, sample SAMEA1972229) | human gut metagenome | biome: human gut; feature: human-associated habitat; material: faeces... | reverse complement strand
ACAAGTGATGTGACAGTTACAAGAGGCGCATTAGATACTTCTGCTTTTTATGAAATAAGAAAACAAGGAAATGTATCTTTTGGATATATTGAATTATCAACTTTTGGAACAGATACTGCTAAGCAAGTAGAAACAGCCTTAGAAATGTTTAAAAAGAAAAATATTCAAACATTAGTTATTGATTTAAGAGATAATGGTGGAGGAGTTGTAGATGAAGCTACAGATATAACAGAACTTTTCTTACCAAAAGATAAAACAATAATGATTGAGAGAACAAAAAAAGAAGGAGAACAAATTACAAAATCAGAAAAAGATGCTAAATATAATATGAAAGTTGTAATACTTACTAATGAAAATTCAGCAAGTGCATCAGAAATATTTGTTGGTGCAATGAAAGATAATGGAGCTGCTAAAATAGTAGGGACAAAAACTTATGGAAAAGGTGTAATGCAAGAACTTGCCCCATTAAAATCAGGAGGAGCATTAAAAATAACAATAGAAGAGTTTAAAACACCGAATGGTAATACAATAAACAAAAAAGGAATAGATCCAGACATAGAAGTTGAGGACGATAAAAAAACAGAATTAGATGAACAGTTACAAAAGGCAATAGAAGAATGTAAAAAATAAAATAAATGGGTGCACATTATGCACCCATTTATTTTATCTCAATTTATTTTATTCCCAAAATCTTTTTAGCTCTATCAACATCGTTACTATCAGCAGGTCGAACACCTTCTAATGGATATTTTAAACCAAGTTCTTCCCATTTGAATTTTCCAAGTTCGTGATATGGATTAATTTCAATTTTCTTTACTGTTTTTAAAGTTGATATAAATTCTTTTAATTTCAATAAATCTTTTTCATCATCAGTTATTCCAGGAACTAAAACTTGCCTTATCCAAATGTCGATATTATTATCACTTAAATACCTAGCAAATGCTAGTTCTTTTTCATTTGAAAATCCAACTAAATCCTTACATTTAGTGCTATCAATATGTTTAATATCTAGCAAAACTAAATCTGTAAATTTAAGTAGTTCTTTAATATCATCTGTAATATCAAACATTCCAGAAGTATCGATTGCTGTTGGAATATTACGTTTTTTTAATTCTTTAAAAAGAGTTACTAAAAATTTGGTTTGTAACAAAGGTTCTCCGCCAGTAACTGTAACTCCACCACCAGAAGGGAGAATATAGGCTTTGTATCGCTCTATTTTATCTAGAAGTTCATCTACAGAAGTGATAGTACCTCCTGTAAGATCCCAAGTGTCTCTATTGTGGCAGTATTTACATTTTAAACTACATCCTTGCATAAATATAACAAATCTTATACCAGGGCCATCAACAGTACCGAAAGACTCAATAGAATGTATTCTAGCATATTTAGTTTTATCAAAATTTTCCATATAATCATTCCTTTTGTTTAATTAAAATGTAAGACGAGGGTTTATATCCTCGCCTTTACAAATTCAAACTATATTCTATCTTGTATTGTTCTATGAATTACGTCTAATTGTTGTTCTCTTGTTAATTTTATAAAGTTTACTGCGTATCCAGAAACTCTTATTGTAAGTTGAGGATATTTTTCTGGGTGATCCATAGCATCTAATAATAAAGATCTATCAAATACGTTTACATTTATATGATGTCCAGTTTTTGCAAAATATCCATCTAACATATTTACTAAGTTTGTAATTCTTGTATCTTCTTCTTTACCAAGTGCTGCTGGTGTAATTGCAAATGTATATGATATACCATCTTCAGCATATTCATATGGAAGTTTTGCAATTGAATTTAATACTGCAAGGGAACCATTTACGTCTCTTCCATGTAGAGGGTTTGCTCCTGGTCCAAAAGGTTCTCCAGCTCTTCTTCCATCAGGTGTATTACCTGTGTTTTTACCATATACAACATTTGATGTTATTGTAAGAATTGATAATGTATGTTTTGAATTTCTATAAGTTTGATGTTTTTGTAATTTGTTTAAGAATGTTTTAACTAAATCTACAGCTATTTGATCAACTCTATCATCATCATTTCCGTACTTTGGAAAATCTCCTTCAATTTCGTAATCTACTACTAATCCATCTTCATTTCTAATTGTTTTAACTTTAGCATATTTAATTGCAGAAAGTGAATCAGCAACTACTGAAAGCCCTGCTATTCCACATGCCATAGTTCTTAATATATCTTCTTCTCTATCGTGAAGAGCCATTTCTAATGCTTCATATGAATATTTATCATGCATATAATGAATTGCATTTAAAGCTTTTATATAAATTTTAGCAACATAATCCATCATAGTATCAAATTTTTCCATTACTTCATTATAATCCAAATATTCAGAAGTAATTCCTTCAAATTTTGGAGCTACTTGTTTTCCTGAGTTTTCATCTCTACCACCATTTATAGCATAAAGCAATGTTTTAGCAAGGTTAGCTCTTGCTCCAAAGAATTGCATTTGTTTACCTATTCTCATTGCAGATACACAACAAGCTATTCCGTAATCGTCTCCAAGTGTAATTCTCATTAAATCATCATTTTCGTATTGAATAGATGATGTTTTTATAGATAAGTCTGTTGCAAATCTTTTAAATCCTTCTGGTAATCTTGTAGACCATAAAACTGTTAAGTTTGGCTCTGGAGCTGGTCCAAGTGTTGTTAAAGTATGAAGAATTCTAAAAGAGTTTTTTGTAACTAATGTTCTACCATCAATTCCCATACCACCAATGCTTTCAGTTACCCATACAGGGTCTCCACTAAATAGGGCATTATATTCAGGTGCTCTTAAGAATCTTACTAATCTCAACTTCATAACAAAATGATCCATTAATTCTTGAGCTTCTTCTTCTGTAAGAAGACCTGCTTTAAAATCTCTTTCAAAGTAGATATCTAAGAAAGTAGATGTTCTACCAAGACTCATTGCTGCACCGTTTTGATCTTTAATTGCACCTAAGTAACCAAAGTATAACCATTGAACAGCTTCTTTTGCATTTTTTGCTGGAACTGAAATATCAAAACCATATTTTGCAGCCATTGCTTTTAAGTCATTTAATGCTTTTATTTGATCAGAAACTTCCTCACGTTCGCGAATAACTTTTTCAGTAAATTCATCAACATTAAGAACGTCTAGTTCTTCTTTCTTTTCAGAAATTAAAGCATCTACACCATATAGGGCAACTCTTCTGTAATCACCTATAATTCTTCCACGTCCATAACCATCAGGTAGACCAGTAATTAAGTGAGAACTTCTAGCAGCTCTTATATCTGGTGTATAAACACTAAATACACCATCATTGTGTGTTTTTCTTAAATTATGGTAAATATAATCTGTTTCTGGGTCAATTTTTAATCCATAGCTTTCTGCTGATTTTTCTACTATTCTAATACCACCATTTGGCATAATTGCTCTTTTTAATGGGGCATCTGTTTGTAAACCTACAATTTGTTCTAGTTTTTTATCGATATATCCTGCATCATATGCATTAATTGCAGATGGAGTTTTTGTATCAGCGTCTAAAACACCACCATTTTCTCTTTCTTTTTCATATAATTTTAAGACTTCATCCCACAATTTTTTTGTTCTATCTGTAGGACCAACAAGGAAGCTATCATCTCCCTCATAAGGTGTATAGTTGCTTTGTATGAAATCTCTAACATTTATTTCATCTTTCCAAGCTTTACCTTCAAAATCTTTCCATTCTTGAAAATCCATTAATTTAACACTCCTTCTAGTATATTTTAAATTTAAGCATTTCAAAATAATGCACAAAATATACACCATAATATTAACATGTTAGAGAAAAAATATCAACAAATTTTTTGAAAAAATATGTTTTATTGATTAATTTTTTATGATATACTGTTTTAAAATGTGGAGGGTTTAAAGTGAAGGAATTAAAAGAGAGATTAATTAAGGCTAAAAAGCTTAAATTTATGAGAAATGTAATAGTTGGAGTAATAGCGTTATTGATAGCAGCATTTATCATAAACATTGCTCCTGGATATAAAAGAGATAAATATAAAGATGTGGTTAATTTAATTATTGATGAGCACAATGTAACAGAAGATTTAAAAAATATGTTATATATAAACGAAAATAAAACAGTATATATGTCAGAAGAAGATGTAAGAGAGTTATTTGATGAAAATATATATTATGACCAACAATATAATCAAATTATAACAACATCATATACAAAAGTAGCAAATATAGAAATCGAAGAAAAGCAAATGAATGTAAATGATTCTAAAGTAAATATGTTAGATGCAATTATAAAAATTAATGATAAAATATATTTACCAATATCAGATATGGAATTAGTATATAATATCAAAATTAAATATATAGAAGAGACAAATAGAGTAGTAATAGAAAATTTAAATAGGGGATTAATAAAAGCAACAGTAACTGATAATGCAAGCATAAAATTCAAACAAAGATCATTATCAAAAGATGTTGGAGAAGTTGTTAAAGGAGAACAAGTAAGTTGCTATTATACAACAAGCAGAGGATGGAGACAAATAAGAACAGAAAATGGAACGGTTGGATATGTAAAAGCAAACAAACTAGATGATGAATATATAATAAGACAAGATATGGAACAAAAACAAAAAGCAAAAAAAATAAAAATAGATTTAAGTCAGAATCAATTTAACTATACAGATGAAAATGGAGAAGTTAAATTATGGCAAACAATAAATCTAAAATCAATGAGCAATGATATAGAAGAAATGTTAAAAGACTATAAAACAAGAACCCAAACAATAGATGTAGTTATGAACTTGCTGGGAGGAAATGATATTAAGGGTATAAATATTAATTTTGATGGAATTGAAGATAAAGAGGTTTGCAAGAGGTTTGCAATTGAGCTTTCACCAAAATTAAGAGAAATAGGAATAACAACATGTGTAACATTAACAAAAGATATGAAAACAAAAGAATACGAAAATATAGTAGACTATATAGCAGAAAAATAGGAGATAAAAAATGAGAGGAACTAGAAGTTTAGATATAAAGAAAATAATTATATGCATAGTAGCAATTATATTATTAATAGCGATAATAGGATTAATTTGGTATTTTGCTTCAATATCAAAAGTTAGTAAAAAAGATGATGAAATAGAAGTAACAATTCCATTAGGAAGTGGAACAAATAAAATTGCGGAGATATTAAAAGAAAATAAATTGATAAAAAGCAAAATGGCATTCAAACTATATGTAAAACTAAATAAAGTTACAAACTTTCAAGCAGGCAAATATTATTTAAAACAAAATATGAATGTTAAAGAAATGACACAAATGCTACAAACAGGAATAATGCATGATCCAAATCAACTTAGTATAACATACATCGAAGGAAAAAACATAAGATGGCTTGCCAAAAAGATAGAAGAAACAACAAATAATTCTCAAGAAGATGTAATGAAAGTTCTAGAAGATGAGAATTATATAAATTCATTAATTGAAAAATATTGGTTTTTGACAGATGAAATAAAACAAGAAGAAATATATTATCCACTAGAGGGATATTTATTTCCAGATACTTATTCAATAAAAAATAAAGACGTTTCTGTAGAAGAAATTTTTGAAAAAATGCTAGATAAAATGGAAAGTGTTTTAGACGAGTATAAAGATGAAATAGAAAAAAACAAGTATAGTGTTCATGAAATATTAACAATTGCATCAATAATAGAAACAGAGTCAATGAATAGTGAAGGGAGAAAAGATGTTGCAAGTGTTATATACAATAGATTAGACAGAGAAATGGCAATACAAAGTGATGTTACAACATACTATGCAGTAAAAGTTGATATGGGAGAAAGAGACTTATATCAAAAAGAATTAGACACATATAATGCATATAATACGCGTGGACCAAATATGGAAGGAAAACTTCCAATAGGACCAGTAGCATCAGTAAGTAAATCAAGTATAGAAGCAGCACTTGAACCAAATAAAACAGATTACATATTCTTTGTAGCAGATAAAAATGGAAAGCTATATTTTACAAAAACTTCAAGTGAGCATAATAGAATTATAAGCGAACTAAAAGAAAATGGACTATGGTTTGAATATTAAAGAAACTCTCCTACAAGAATAATTGTAGGAGAGAAGGGGATTTAGAAGAGTGGTAATTATTTACCACTCTTCTATTATAAATGGAGCTAAATCTTTTCTGAATTTTTCGAACACTTTCCGGTCTTCAAACTTAATGTATACACCGAGAGAACAAAAATCACAACCGACTTTGCTAAAGATAATTCTTTCGGGTGGAACACCTAAATTTAAAGCCAATATCCGAATACCTTCTGAATGTTCCTGAGAGATTTTTGCACAAAAATAGTTTGCCACATTTACTCCTCCTTTTACAAATTTTGGAACTAGATTAATATATACCAAATATTGGAAAAAATCAAGAAAAACACGTCGACCAGTAATAACAAAAAGCGACAAAAAAAAATGAATTAAAAAAATTAAAAAAAATGTTGACAATTAATATAAAAGAGTAGTATAATCATTCTTGCCAGTAAGAAATGCAGATGTGGCGGAACTGGCAGACGCACAGGACTTAAAATCCTGCGGTTGAATAAACCGTGCCGGTTCGATTCCGGCCATCTGCACCAGATAAGACTTAAAGCTTTGCTTTAAGTCTTTTTTGTTATCCAAATGCCGGAAATCGAAAAGGAAGTTGCCAAGTTTCGAGCAGGTTAAGGCCTGCCGAAACGAAGGTAAAAAATGTCCAGTGGACATTTTTTATGACGCGGCTTGCCGATTCCGTATATATACGAACTGATTGATAACTAATATTAGTACATAAATTCCAGCCTCTGTTGATACAAATAAAATTTTTAGAAGAATTAGATTTTACAACACATTCATATAGTAAAAAACAGTTAAATGATGATGGATTTGTACAAGCAAATCCTGAAGCAGAGCTTGCTACTCAAATATTTGGAAAAGGGAAAAATGTTGGGACCGCTTCAATAGGGTTTGATGTAATAAATTCAAAAGAATGGCAAGACAAGAAGAAAGAAGTAATAGAAAAATTAAAGACAAGAGGAATAAGTATAGATACAAATAAAGAAAATGCAAAACAAGTAACAGAGAAGTGATAATAAATTTGGAAGGAGAATAATGATATACAACTGGAAATACAAAACGCCAAAAGAATATTCAAATATAATAATGAATAGTGATGGCGAAAGTTTAATTGGGTTATTCTTTGAGGATTCAAAAGACTCATCAAAACACGAAGTGAATTGTGTCAATAGGTGTCAATAGGGACGGAGTTTTTTGACAACCATATTATTCTAAAATCTTTGCTGAAATTTATTTATTATTTCATTTTTTATGTTGTCAAAATTCTCCGTCTCCATTGACATACATTGGCAAATTTAAAATTTAAAAATCAAAAGAAACTGTTAAGGAAAAGAAGAAATATAAAGAAAGATAATACAATGAAATAAGCGCTCCTATGGGGAACGCTTAACCTAATCATCAGCTAATGAGACTATTAGATTAGGATTTTTGAGGAGTACTTATGCAGGATCAATTTCGCAAAGGAAACCGATATCCTCGCCCTGTTCGTTGCATACGATGTAATCTCTGTACGACTTTTCAGTTTTGGTAAGGATATTAGCATCGGGTGTACCATTCTCCTTTGTACCATACAGTACCCAGTATGCCTGACCAGGGAAGCCAGTAGATTCACCCCAATCGGTCTTGATTGTCCAAGAGCCGTCATCATTGTGGCGAATTTCAGTTCCTGCCAAGAATTCAGGATACTCCTCATCAACAGCCTGAGCCTTCATGACAGTAGCCTTTTTGTAAAAGACTCCGTCGATTTCGATGAGGTTGGTGGAAGCATTGCCGATGCACCAAGTGTTCCATCCCGTGGAGGTTTTTGAAGATTCTTCATAGCCGATAACTGAACCCAGAGGTGCGGTTTCGGTTCCTTCAACACATACAAGAATCAGGTTTTCACCTTCAATCTTGATAGTCTCCTTCAGAAACTCGGGGATGTCGGTCAATGTGGTTACCCGAACTGCGTCCTTCTTCTGACCTGCCTGCTTGTGAATACAAATGATGTTTGCCATTGTTGTGGCCTCCTTAAAAATTTTTTCTGTAAGGTGTTTACCTATACAATATCATTATACCACATTATGTTAATTTTGGCAAATTTAATATTCAAAATTTAATGCTATTATCTATCCAATTTAAAAATTCTTTACTTCCATCCTTTATTTCAGTGTAAGAAATTTCAGCAACTTCATAATTATGTATTTTCTTTATTTCAGTTTCTATTTTGCCATATAAACTTTCTTTTGTTCTAAACTCTAATTTATATTCATCACATTCTTCCAATTCATTGTTCCACCAGTATTTAGAATTAACTTTAGAAATTTGAGTTCCTGCTACTAATCTCTTCTCAAGTAATGTATCTATTATCTTGTTTGCTATTTCTTCTTTATTACAAAGTGTTGTTACAACTATATATTTATCCATATTATTTTTCGCTCCTTAATTTAGATATTAGGATTTCAGCATTTTTATATGTTGTGGAAAGTTTTCCATATCTACTTGCAATATCTTCTAGTCTTTTATCATATCCAACATCATTTCCATATTTATCAATTTGCATATCAGCCATATTTAAAATATCTAGATATAAAGAATGATATTGCATATCTGTTCCTCCATGAAAATATACTTCTTGCCAATATTTATAATTGCTTTGTTTTAAAATATTTCCGCCAATTACACTATGATTTTCATTAGTACCAAATTCATAACCAATATCATAATTATAGCCAAGTATAAATAATTCTTGTAATTGTTCTTCAGATAATCCTTTATTCTTACCAGTTGAAACCATCTTTCTTGCAACTGCAAGTGAATGTTTTAATCTATCATAATCCATGCTTCATACCTACTTTTTTATACCAATTTATTAAACCATATATATTTATTAATAAATATCCAATTGAGACCAATAACATCATTGTACTATTGGTTGTATTATTCATAAAATTAACAATCCATATTATTAGATCAACAGTATTATTAAATAACCATATAGCCCAGCATTCTTTAAATCTCAAATTCATAAAGATTATGCCACATAGATTTAAAATATTACTGCTAGAATCTAAAAAGGCTAATTGTTGAGTTGGTATTTTACTTAATAATAGCCCTAATAATAAACTTCCAATAATACAAGAAGAAATAATTATTATAGAGTTTTTTAAAGTAAAACCTCTAATTTTAACTTCTTTATTTTCATCTTTTTTATGTCTCCAATTAAAATATCCATGTATTTGTGATGGAAAATAGACTGCAAATGATAAAACTGCTATTCCATATAAACCTGTTTTTAAACAAACATAACCACTTAAAACACAATAAATTGCTCCAAATATGTAGTTATATATCTTACCAACACTTGCATAATAAGAGTTAAGTAGTCCACTTGCAAGTATTATGGTACCTATAAAATAATCTTTTGATATGATACCACACAAAATTGAAAATATTACAATAAGAATTGTATAAATAATATTTCTCTTTTTACTCATAAATACCTCTAAAAATTATATTTAACAATTTCACAATTATCTTGATGAAATTTACTGATATCTTTAGTTTTTGGATTAAAATATAAATAAATAGCCTTACATATATCCCCATGTGTAACTATTAAGACATTTTTATTTTTATAACTATTTTTTATATCTGTTAATATGGATTTAGTTCTATTTATTATACTTCCAAACCCTTCAGAATCTTTATATACAATATCTCTTGTTCTATCATACCAAATATTACTATCTAATGTTTCTACATCAGCATAAACCATACTATTAGAGTTTCTTTCTTTTATTCTATCATCATATAAAATTGGAATATCTTTTATATTTAAATTGTTGTAGGTTTGTTTTGTTCTCAATAATGGTGAACAAAATACTACATTGATTCTTATATTTTTTAGTTGATTACCTGCATTTATAGCTTGTTGTATTCCAACTGAATTAAGCTTTTCTTCATTCCAGCCATTAACCTGATTTTTTATATTTGTATCAACTTGTCCATGTCTAATTACATATAACATTTTATATACCTCATATATTTTTATTTAATATTATTCTCCCATATTTTTCTTATATATTTTAACGATAATGTCGATAGTGTAAAGCCAATAACAGGGACTAATGAGCTTAATAGTATATTAGAGTAATTCCTTACTATGTATGAATAAGCAATTACAACGATATATGTTAATACGCAAATACATATTTTCCTAGTCCAACAAGTTTCCCACTTTTTATCTAATTCAACTCTTGCATTTCTAATTTTAATATTTTCAATTTCTTTTTCTAAATCTTTTAATTCCATTTTAAACCTCTTTATTTAAAAATTTTTTTTATGCTTCAATTACCTTAGCATTATTTTTTATTAATGGTTCTTCTGTACCATCCTCATTTATGCAATTAATGTATTTAAAATCCCCACCAATTCTTGTATACTGATTTCCACCATCAATTGAACAAGCACCACACTTGCAACTTATACAATCATGTAAATTTTTTGATTCAATTATATCATTTATAGAAGTATTATATCCTAAATTAACAGGAATTTCTCCATTATCCATAAAATCGTAATTATCTGGTAAGTATCTAAAATTACCTAATAAACCATAATTATTTACAAATTCTAAAACTAGATTTTGAAATTTTTCAATTTTACTTAAAGCCTCAATTGATACTTCTTTATTCCCTAGTTTAAACATTTCATTATCAACTGATTCTTTGCCTATTACTAATAAGTCTTTTAATATTTGATTTTTTATTTCAAATGGATCATATGTACTTGGTTTCGCATTTTTATCTGGAAGCATGTAGTATTTATCATCTTTCTTTTCAATCATATATTTACTATATTTACACCATTTCGTAGTAAATTCAATTTTTTCTTCTCTAATCATTTTACACTTCATAAAAAATTTTAGAAAACTAGTTGATTTTAACAAAAATATATTATGTATTTGTAATAGCTAAGTTACTATAATATTTTATAAAGAAATATTAATTATCTTTAAACTATATTTATATCATATAATTTTCAAAAAATAATGTCAATTGGTAACTTTATAAAATATACTTAATTTGTGTAGGTTAAGGTCGAATTAGCAATAGTTTGACGCAATTAACATAATGTGATAATATAGTATTATGAGACAGCAAATTAGCTGTTGAACGCTCTAAAGAGTGCAATATTAATAAAGCCGATACGGCAGAAAGGGCAAGAAAAATGACAACAAAGGAGTTAGAACGGAAAGTTATTCAACTAGAAAAAGAAGTATACCAATTAAGGGGAGCTTTAGAGGAACTTCTAGGTGAAAAGTCAGCTGCGTTGATAATGCAGAAAAAAAGAACTGAATGGCTTCAAAGGGAAAATCTCAAAGAAACATGCGAATTTTTGAGAAACATAGCAAGTGAGCTAGAAGATGAAAAGGTAAAATTCCCAACGAGAGCATTTAAAAACTGGCTTAACATGGTAGAAAGCAGTAGGGACCCAGAGGAATACTGCGAGGGAATTCTTTCCGTAAAAAAGTTAAGTGTCGGTGATTTAATCAGTATATTTGAGGAGAATCAAAATACACTGATTAAAAAAATCAGAGGTTTTGGACCTTCTGCATATGAAAAAATTATGCAGAAGCTCAAAGAAAAAGCAACTGATTAAAGAATAAAATGGCAGAGAACTTTCTCTGCCATTTTACTTTTATTCAACAATAGGTGGTATAAAATTTTCAATAGCATTTCTAAGTTTTGGGTGATGAATTACAAAATGTATAGAAGGACTAGTATCTTTAGAAACCATTACCCATTGATTTTCACAAATAGAAATTTGTATATTTCTAAAAGTATGGTTAGGATTATTAGTTAATATATAATTCTTATTATTCTTTACATATTCATTTGTTAATTCTAAATGTTCCAAATACTCATCATAATTATAATAAATTCTTTTCTCATAAAAACTATTTGAAAGAGATAAAGTAAGAGGAGATTTATCAAAAGCCTCTTTAGAAATTTTAGAGATTTCATCTTCAAATTTGTTTGTTTTTAATATAGATGAAATTATATCTTTTTGTTCTTGTACTGCAGATTTTATAATCTCAATATCTTCATCAGAAACTTTATTACGTTTTAATATTTTTAGAAGAAGCTCATCAGAAATAGTATGAATTGGAAGTGAAGATAAAATTCTTCTTCTATTGCCATTATGTTTAGCACTTGAAGATATAAAAGCAGTAAAAGCATTTTTAGATTCTGCTCTATAAATTTCCATAAGTGGAGTAGCCTTTTTTAACAAACAGTCTGCTTTTGTCTTATAATAAGCAACTTCGTTTTTGTTATTTATTAAAGAGTACTTTCCTTCATTATGGTATCCACTAATACATTCACCAGTAAGGGCAACTGTGCCAGATACATAGTTAAAATGGCAATATGTAGAGTTAGGAACTCCCTTTAAATAATATGGAGAAACCTGACCAGTCATATATATTGGAATCCAGCTTTCTAGGCCAAGCATCATTTCGTTAAAAGGCCTATCTAAATTATGAATTATATTTAAATGAAGCCCTTTTTTTAATGTCATAGCAATAGCAAACATCCACTTTTTGCCAAATTCAACATCTTGTGCCATATCTTCCATAGGCATATCGCTACACATAAAAACAGGCTCTGTAGATTTTGAAAGCACAGTAGCTTTAAAAAAGTCCAACTCTCCTTTTTTCATTTCTTCTATACCATAATAATTTTTAGAAGCTTGTTTATAAAATGGAACAAAAGGAACCTTCATCTCATCAAAATGTATAGCTTTAATATATTGATTTAAATCAAATGTATCTAAATTATTTAAGAAATCATTAATGTAATTATGAGTAGGAACAGAGTTGGTAGAAAGCCATTCCATTAATTTTAAATTGTATTTAGAAGAATCATTTAAATCCTCTAATTCACAGTTTATAAGAATAGAAACAGCCTTTTTATTATCAGGTGAGCTATATTTTGCTACAATAAAACTAGATACTGATTCAATAAATTCTTTAGGTTTAGAAGGATTTCGGCTTCCTGTACGAATTCTAGAAACAAAAGAAGAATCATATCCAATAGAACGAGCTAAATCTGCAATACTAATATTTAGAGTAGAAACAAGCTCACTAAAATTTTTGCTTAATTGTTCAAAATCGATAACAATATCACTAAGTGTATTTGCTAAAGCATTGTAAATTTCTTCTTTAGAAATATTTACTTTTTTATCAATACTTATTTTGTGCAAGCCATTAGATAAACTTTCTAGTTGTTTACTTTTTATATTTGGAGTTCTTTCTCCATTACGATAACGACTAATAACAGCAGAAGATAATCCAGATGCATTTGCTAGTTCTTGAGAAGAACATTCGAGTTGTTCTATATAATTATTTAATTTCTCACAAAAAGTCATAATAGCCTCCTAATTAGCACTTTTTTCACATTATAACATATCATAAAAATAGTAAAAAAACAATTACCAAATTGTCACGGAAAAATTGGTAAAAATTATAGAATAGAAGCTTTAATATGATAATATATGAATACAAATATAATGGGAAAGGAGTAAAAGAATGAGAAAAGTTAAAATCCTATCAATTTTATTGATGATTTGTTTATTGGTTAGCATACTATTCCCAACAGCTATAAACAAAGTATATGCAGAAAGCAAAAATGAAGTAACATTAAATTTTGAAGGTGGGATTATTCACGATGGTTATGTAGAATATAGCAAAATAGGAAAAGTACAATTATTTAAAGGTGATGAATTAGTTACAAATATTTCAAATAATATGATAATTGATTTAAACGAAGCAGATTATGAATTTGTAATACAAGAAATCCCAGCAGAAGATACTGGAAGTGTGGTAGGACCTGCACCAGTAAAATTAAATATTAATGATTGGCATTATGCTACAACAACACTTAATTCTAAAGTTATATTTAAATTAGAATCAAGTAAATTTAGTGGAACATTAGATGTTAAACTTGTAAGAACAAGAACTGTCGTTAACACAACAGTTAAAAATGTTTATAATGATATATCATCAAAAGGTGTAATTGATTTAACTGGTGGGCAAGAATATGTGATTGATTTTTCTAAAGATGATGAACTTACAAATGGGTTAAAATCATTTGCAGATTTAGATAAAACACTATATTACAAAAGAGACAATGAAGGTCTATTAGCAACAGAAAATGAAAGTGAAGCTGTTATAAAGATAGTAGGAAATAAATCAGAAAATAAAGCAATATTAACTGCAGTAAATGTTGGAACTAAAAAAAGTGAAGTTTTTAAAGGATTTCATACTAAATATACAGGTTCGGCATTGAATTATGATGGCACTGAGGGTGGCATCATAAATGAAACAAGAACTGATTATTATACTAGATGTACTTATGATTTTACATTCCAATATGTAAAAGAAGAAGTTAGTCCTAAAGAATATAAGTTTACTGAAGGAGCAAATCAAACATATACAATTGATGAATCAAAAAATGCAACATTTAGAATAGATGCAGACTATAGCCTATTTACAAACAAAGTATATGTAGACAATAAATTAGTAGATTCTACAAATTATGACTCAAAATCAGGAAGTACAGTTATTACTTTAAAAGATGAATACTTAAAAACATTATCTGTTGGAGAACATACATTAAAGGTTGCTTTTTCAGATAATGGAGAAGCTATAACAAAATTCACAATAAAAGAAAAACAACAAGGCACAAATATAGAAGATAATGAAAATACAAAGAATGAAGAAAACCAAGAAAATAACAATTTACCAAACAATGATGTTAAAAAAGACAATACAATTACAAATACAAATCCAAAAACAGGTGATAATGTTATAGTATACTTTGCAATGTTTTCAATTGCTCTATTAGGAATAATTACATTAGCAATAGTTAATGTAAAAAGAAAATAATAGGAGGGAAAAAATGAATATTAGAAGATTTAAAGGAAAAATTATTATATCAGTTATATTAATACTTTTGTTTACTATGTGTATTGCACCAATAACATCACTTGCAGAAGATTTAGATTTAAGCACAGCAAATATAGATATCGAGGGTGTAAAATTTAATTATAATCCAGGTGATAAACCAGAAGCAAAAGCCTATAAATGTGATCCATGGGAAGAACTATATGATATAGAGTACGAATACTGGGAAGAGATGGAGACTAATTCAGGTGGAGAACCTGTTCCTGTAAAATATTGGTACTCTGATGAAGCAAAAAATAATGCCCTAGCGCAAGATAAAAAAATAACTGCTTTTGAAGAAGGAAAAACTTATATGTATAGTATTTCTCTTAAGGCAAAAGGCGAAAATAAATTTGGAAATAATAGTTCAGTAAGAGTAAATAGTACAAAAATAAGTAGTGTCAGTGTATTTAATTCTGGAACAATACTTTTTGTAACTGCTGTGAAAACAATAAAACCAACAGCTCCTGTTCAATTAAAACATATTGATGTTATAGAGTTAAATAATGCAACAATCAGTTTTAATGTAAACGATAAACCTGTATTTACAGGAAAAACGCCTGATGAATCACCATATATATATCAGTTTGAATGTTGGCAAGCTAAAGACGGTGCAGGTATAACATCTGCTGAATTCTTTAATCAAGGTTATGAAAATCATATCACTAGTTTTGAAGATGGAAAAGAATATCAATACATTTTATATTTTAAAGCTAAAGAGGGATATACTTTTACAAGGGATACTAAATTAAAAATAAATGGTAAATATTATAATTATAGAGTATCTGATTGGGAAGAAGAACCAAATATTGATGAATTTCAAACAACATGGAGAATGTATCCTGATTTAACAATGACACCAATAGGAAACTCACAAGAAAATCCAATAACACCAAGTGAGCCTGAAAAACCATCACAAAAGCCAGGTGCACCAACAACACCAACACAAGAAACAGAAAATAAAACAGAACAAACAAAGAATGAAACAAATAATCCTAAAACAGGAGATAACATTGCTGTATACATATCAGTATTTGCAGTAGCAGTAGCTGGAATAACAGCAACAATGATTATTAAAAAAAGAAACTTAAATAAATAATTTTAGTAATAAATAGGTTACCTAAAAAGATGACCTATTTGTTAAATATATAAAATACATTATTGCATAAAAAAAGGCAATACTATATACGAATAAAGAAAGGGGAAACAAATGGAGGAGAGCAAGAAAAATAAAATGTGGATGATAGTTTCTATTGTAGCTATAATAGTAATTATTGTTTTAGCAGTAATGCTTATTAATAACAATAACAAAGGTAGTGACGGTAAATTGGATAAAACAGGAGGTAAAGCTAAAAAGGAAAATGTAAAAATAATAAAAAACGAAGCAAGTAAATTAGAATTAGAAGAATATACATCAGACACTTTTTCAATGAAAAAACCAAAAGGATGGACAGTTGAAACAGGAGGAACAGGAATCTTTTACACAATTAGAGTATATGATCCACAAAATACAAATAACCAAGTATATTTAATGTTAAAAATTCAACCATTACTAAAAAGTGCATCAGCAAAAAACTTTTGGCAAAACTATTACAATTTAAGTGGAAATAATTCTCAATACAAGCTATTTGCAGATGCGGTAGTTTTAGATAATCCAACAACAGAAGGGTTTTATCAAAAATTTAATGAAATAACAGGATATATGACTTCAATAGAACCATCATTTTCTACAATTAAATTTCCTAAATTCACAAATTTTACAAAACAAGAAGAATTTGAGTCTAGTGCATCTATGAAAAGCGTGGCATTGGATAGTAAAGTACTAAGAGGAACATTTACAGGAGATAATGGTAAACCAGGTGAAGGATTATTTATGGCATCAATAGTTAATTTTGGAAATCAATATAATGGTGGAGTAGATATGCTTTATTATATGGTATATGACATAATGGCAGTAACCGCAGAAAAAGATGAATTTGTAGACTACAAAGATATATTATTAGAATCAGTTAATTCAATAGAATTTACAGATAGCTATGTTAAAAAAACAATAGATGATGGAAATAGCCAAACAAAGCAAGCCCTTGCGTTAAATGCTTCAATACAAAGAGCATTTGATTCATATATGAGCGCATGGGAAAGCAGAAGCAAATCTTATGATATAATGAGCCAAAAACAAAGTGATGCAACATTAGGATATGAAAGAGTGTATGATACAGAAAATGGGGATATCTATAAAGCATATAATGGATTTACAGATGACTATGATGGAGAAAGATACAAACCAGTTACAGATGATATGTATACACAAAAAACTTATGGATATATAGAAAAGTAGGAGAGAAAATTGAAAAAGTATATTTACATTTTTTTAATAATATTAGTTTTAATAGCAGTTATACTTGTAGGATATCTAAATAAAAGTAAACAGAATAATGATAGTAAAAAAATAAAAGTGCAAAACTCAGAAGAGGTAATATCTGTTAGAGTTAGAGAAGAAACAGAAGGTGGATATGTTTATTACAAAACAGAAGATAAAGAGTTAATAGAAAAAGTAATAAATGCACTTGATAATATTAAAATAGAGGAAAAAACAGATATAAGTTTTAGTGACAATGGAAAAACATATATACTTGAGTTGGCAGACGGGACAACACAAGAATACAATTTTCAAGGTAGCTATTATTGTAAAGACAAGATAAATTATAAAATATCTAATTACAAAGAATTAAATAAAATAGAAATACCAAAAGAAGTATAGGAGAGGGACACCTCTCCTTTTTACAAAGAATAGGAGAAATTTGACTATTTAATGCTAGAACTTGAAAATTATGTAAAATTATGTTAATATAATAATGGATTATTTTTTAATCTATGCTGTACTAAATTTAAAAGGAGGTTAACAACCATGGCAACGACAGCAAGACCTATTAGAAGAAATCCAAGAAAAAAAGAATTGTTAGAACGGATTCTTTTTCCAGTAGTACCGGCATCACAGTTAAGTTTAAATGAAGATTTTCTTAACTATGAACCAGAAAGCTATGAACAGCAAATTTTGAAGGATGGAATAGAAGGAGCGATAAAAGATGGTGTTAAAGATTTTAGAAGACCAATAATAGATCCTTCTATAAATGAAAAAGGCGAAATATTTTTTGAGTTTGGCAATAAACCTGCAGTAGGAAAAAGCATATTGTGGTGGGAAAAAGCTGCAAAAAAATATAAGCCTTCAAAACATTCGAGACTTGGAACTCTAAATGAGTACTATGCTTTTTTGGGATTTTTAATTAAAGAATTGATTGGAAACGGATTAGAAAAACCTGAAGCATGGTTAGCTGTTTGTGATGATTCAAGAAATTTGGGACATTTTTGTGATTCTAAAAATGCTAATGATGAATTCGAACTAACTGGAAATCGGAAAGTAGGAAAATGGTATGATTTAGGCAACACGTATAAAATATTTGGAAATTCGAAAACTGGCTTTTTACTTGCAAGTAGCAGTTTTGAATCTGAATATCCGATAGCTGATGTTCAGCCAAATTTTAGACATTTGAATACTCCTAGATATGGAGGCGTGGGATGGATTGTACTAGACAAGTAAACAGCATGGGTGGAGGTTCTAATTAGAATCTCCACTTATTTTTTTGTTTAAAATCTTAGGCATTGACAAAATACAACTAAATTTGATATAAAAATACTTGTATTAAAAGATAAAAGGGGAAATAGCCATGTTAAAAGAATTTAAAGAATTTATAGCAAGAGGCAATGTAATGGATTTAGCAGTAGGTGTAATAATTGGTGGAGCATTTGGAAAGATAGTGACATCATTAGTTGGAGACATTATAATGCCAGTAATTGGAGTTATAATAGGAGGAATTGACTTTACAGGACTAACTGCAAAAATAGGAAATGCAGAAATTAAATATGGAAGTTTTATTCAAAATGTATTAGACTTTTTAATAATAGCATTTTGTATATTTATGCTAGTAAGAACTGTAAATAAACTTATGAATAAAATTCATAAAGAAAAAGAAGAAAAAACAGTAGAAGAGCCAAAAAAATCTGATGAAGTTTTACTATTAGAAGAGATAAGAGATTTATTAAAAAAAGAAAAAACAGAGGAGTAGAATATGAAAGAAGAGTTTATAAAATTATTAAAAGAAACAAATAGAGAAGGAATGGATAAATTAATAGAGTTTTTAGAGAATTCAGACTTTTTTGAAGCACCAGCAAGCACAAGATATCATGGAAACTTTAAAGGTGGATTGGTTGAGCATAGCATGAAAGTGTATGAAATTCTAAAAACAAAAGTAGAAGATAATGATTCTACTAAAATTGTTGCATTATTACATGATATATGTAAAACAAACTTTTATAAAACAGATTTCAGAAATGTAAAAAATAATGGAGTATGGGAGCAAGTGCCATATTATACAATAGAAGATACAATTCCTTATGGACATGGAGAAAAATCTGTAATGATGATTAGTGAATTTATAAAACTAACGCCAGAAGAAAAATATGCAATAAGATGGCATATGGGATTTACAGAACCAAAGGAATGGTATGGAACAATAGGACAAGCATATAAAAAATATCCACTTGCACTATATACTCATGAGGCAGATTTAGAAGCAACATACATTTATGATATTTAATAAAATTATGCATATAATAGATTAAGGAGGAATACATGAAAGAGAAGAAAAAAAGAGACTGGAAATCAATAATAGGAATAACTGTATTAATAAGCTTTATAGCTCCAATAGCATTTATAATTTATAAAATTATTGTTTCTCCAACTACAAATGTAGAACAAATAGAAGGTGTAAGAGTAAAAACAGACTACATACTAATGCTTACTCAATGTGTACTAGGTGTAATTGCATTTTTCTTACCTAATATGTTATCAAAAAAATTAAAGATAGTAATACCAACAAATATGTATATTGTTTACGTGTTATTTTTATGGGGAGCTGTATTCCTAGGAGAAGTAAGAAACTTTTATTATAGAGTACCACATTGGGATACTATACTTCATACTTGTAGTGGTGCAATGCTAGGAGCATTAGGATTTTCTTTTATTAATATTTTAAATAAACACGAAAAAGTGCATGTAGAATTAGCACCAATATTTGTTGCGATATTTGCTTTCGCTTTTGCAGTATCATTAGGTGTAATATGGGAAATATATGAATTTACATTTGATGGAATATTAGGATTAAACATGCAAAAGTTTGCATTAGAAAATGGCACACAGCTTGTTGGAAGAGCAGCATTAGCAGATACAATGGAAGACCTAATAGTAGATTGTATAGGCGCATTTACAATGTCTACAATTGGATATATATCATTAAAATATAAAAAAGGTTGGATAGAAAAATTATTAATAAAAATGAAAAAATAATAGGGGAAATTCCCTTTATTTTTTTGAAAATTATTCATACTTGTCCAGAAAGATAATATATTTATACAAAGGAGAATACAAATGTTAAAAAAAGGGGAACACGCACATTTAAGTGATTTAAAAATAGGACAAAGAGCAAGAGTCTTAGGCTTGCATTTGGACAAACCAGAAGTAAGAAGACATTTATTAGATATGGGAATAACAAAAGGAACAGAAATTTTAATTAAAAAAATTGCACCAATGGGAGATCCTGTTGATATAGAACTTAGAGGTTATGAGCTTTGCATTAGAAAAGAGGAAATGAAAAACATTGATGTGGAGGTACTATAATGAAAATTGCATTAGTAGGAAATCAAAACAGTGGTAAAACCACACTTTTTAATTTACTTACTGGAACAAATCAGAAAATAGGAAATTGGCCAGGTGTAACAATAGAAAGAAAAGTAGGGAAAATAAAAGACCTAGGAGATGACCTAGTAGATTTACCCGGAATTTATTCGCTTAGTCCATATACTGTAGAAGAAGAGGTTTCAAGAAAATTTGTGTTAGAAGATAAGCCAGACATAATAATAAATATAGTAGATGCTACATCAATAGAAAGAAGCCTATATCTTACTACACAGCTTATGGAATTAGATACAAAGGTTATAATAGCACTTAATATGGCCGATAGATTAGAGAAAAAAGGAATACATATAGATAAAGAAAAGCTAGCAAAGGAAATAGGAACAGATGTTGTAATTATATCTGCATTAAAAGCAACTGGAATAGAGGAATTAAAAAATACAATAAAAAAATATAATAAGCAAAAAGTTAGAAGTAAAGAGATATTTAAGTCAGATATAGAAAATGAAATAATTAACATAGAAAATGAATTAAAAGTAAATAGATTTATGGCAATAAAGATATTAGAGAATGACAAGCTATATCAAAGCTACCAAAAGGGAATTGTAAAAAATAGTAGGCAAAAGCTTGAAGAAACATACAAAATGGACATAGAAGAAATTATTGCAAATGCTAGGTATGAGTACATAGTTAAGATAAAAAATAAATCAACAACAATAACACCAATAAAAGAAACTATGTCAGATAAATTAGATAAAATATTTTTAAATAAATTTTTAGCATTTCCTATATTTATAGTGATAATGTTTTTAGTATATTATTTGTCAGTAGGAGTGGTTGGAAGTTTTACTGTTGACTGGATTTCAGATTTAGTAAAAAACTTTGGAGAAATTGTAAGAGAGGGCTTAACAAATTTAGGTGCATCAGCATGGTCAACAAGTTTAGTTGTAGATGGAATAATTGCA
>ENA-OPDF01000759-OPDF01000759.1-human-gut-metagenome-genome-assembly--contig:-NODE-759-length-21812-cov-56.554902_pt1 | contig 21812 bp, 25 predicted proteins | sample MGYA00241575_ERZ501501 | MGnify/ENA primary metagenome ERZ501501 (study PRJEB25962, sample SAMEA1972229) | human gut metagenome | biome: human gut; feature: human-associated habitat; material: faeces... | reverse complement strand
CATCCGAGAAGCCGCCATCAGGAACAGAAACAGGGTCAGCACATCGATACTGCCCTGCACCAGCAGCACCGAGCCGGTGAGTGCCACCGACGCAATGCCCAGCTTGAGCACCATGCTCGCAGAGGACACAAACAGCGCTGTTTCCAGTTCTGCTGCGATGGACTGCTTTTCCACAGCCCGAATTTTGCCGGAAAGACCGGACAGATACCGCTGCTCCGCATTGCTGGCTTTCAGGTCGCGGAGCGTCTCGATGTACTCCTGAATGCCGTCCGCACAGGCCATTTTCGCCGCCATGGTCTTGGCCTGCACCTTGTCCTGCACCCGGTAGCTGCCCACCACGATGGCAGCGGATACCGGGATGACCCACAATGCCGCCAGCGCCATCCGCCCGTCAAAGGCGAACAGGCTCAGGGCAATGAGTACGGTGGAGATGAGGGAACCGAACAGACCGGGGATGAAGTGGGAGCAGTCCTTTTCCAGTACCTCGCAGTCCGCCATGATGGTGCTTGTCAGGTCGGCAAGGTCTCGCTTGCCGAAAAAGGACAGAGGCAGCTTCCGCAGCCGCTCTGCAAGGGTCAGGCGGCGGGTGCCGCTCTCTTTATAGGTGGTAAAATAGGTGCCGTTGTACTGGAACCATGTGGTCAGTAAAATCAGTGCAAAGCAGGCAACGCATCCCAGCAGATAAAAGGTACTTCTCTCACTCGTAGAGCCTGCCAGCAGGTCTTTTACCAGAAGATACAGCAGCCCGGTGGGCAGCATGAACGCCATGTTCTGGAACGCACAGGCCAGAACGCCCTTTACAAGCCCCTTTGCGCCCTCCGGGGAGCTGGCTGTGGCGTGTTGAATTTTTTCGATCATTCCTTACCCCTCCTTTGCGACCTTCCACTGCACCGAGGCCTGATAGTCCTGCCACATCCGGGCAAACAGGCCGTTCTGCGCGCACAGTTCGTCCTTTGTGCCGGATTCCACAATCTGCCCATCCTGCACCACATAGATGCAGTCGGCGTTGGCTACGGTGGACAGACGGTGTGCGATCATCAGCACGGTTTTGCCCTTGGCAAGCTGAGCAAAGGCTGCCTGCACCTTTGCTTCATTGTCCGGGTCGGCAAAAGCGGTGGCCTCGTCAAGCAGCAGGATGGGCGCATTTTTCAGCATGGCGCGGGCAATGGCAATGCGCTGCTGCTCGCCGCCGGACAGATACACGCCTTTTGTGCCAATGACGGTATGGATGCCCTCCGGGAACTTTTCCACGATATCCATGCACTGTGCAGCTTTCAGCGCCGCCAGCACCTCGGCTTCGGTGGCCTGCGCTCTGCCCAGCCGGACGTTGTCCAGAATGCTGCCCTTGAGCAGGCGGCTGTTCTGGAACACAAAGGAGATGGTGTCCATCAACTCTTCCTTGGGGATGTCCCGCACATCCGCTCCGCCCACCCGGACGCTGCCGCTCTGCACATCAAAGAACCGGCAAATCAGGTTTGCCAGTGTGGATTTGCCGCCGCCGGAGGGGCCAACGAAAGCCACCATCTGACCCGGCTGAATTTTCAGCGAAACGCCCTTGATAACATCCGTTTTGCCATCATAGCTGAAATGCACATCCTTCAGGGACACAGAGGCATCTTTCGGATGCCGCGGATGATCGTTTTCTGGCACAGGTTCCGCATCCAGAACCGAATCCACACGAGCCAACGCATCTGCCACAACGAGTTCATTTTCGCTCATGTACATGATGCGGGTCAGGGTCAGGGAGATTACCGGGGTAATGATGATGTAGAACAGCAGGTTCAGCAGAAATTCCGAAGTCACACCGTTCCGGGTGAACAGAAGCCCACCTACAATCAAGAAAGCAAACACACCGTTGATTGCGGCAGTATAGAGCATCATCGGCATCCGCAGCTCTTTGGTGTAGGCAATGACCCACTTTTCGTACTCATCAATGGTCGCTTTGAATTTTTTGAACGAAAAGACGGATTGCCCGAAGGTCTTGACTACCGGGATGCCGCGGACATACTCCACGGCCTCGTTAGACATTGATTCCAACGCATTACCGTATTGCCGCATTTTGTCTGCCATCCGCCTTCCTGTCATGGCGGACATGATGACGAAGCCCAGTGCCACCGGAACGAGACTCAGCAGACCCAGCCGCCAGTCGAACACAAGCAAAAGAACCAACAGACCTATGGGTGTTGCCATTGCATTATATTTGTCCGGCAGCTGATGGGCGAGAAATGTCTCCGCTGCGCCAGTACTCTCGTGGATGATCTTGCGCAGCTTACCGCTGCCAAACGTCTCCGTAAAGCCCAGCGGCAGTGTGGCAAGGTGTTCGGAAACCTCCAGCCGCAGATTGGTCGCCACCCGGAACGCCGACAGATGGGAGCACATCAGTGCCGCAATGTAAATGAGGTAAGCCAGCACCGCAAACAGCACTGCCATCCAGCCGTAATGGGGGATGCTCACCGCCTGCGCATAGTCCGGCGCGGCGTTCAACACATCCCGCAGGATCTTCCAGATGTACACAAAAGGCACCAGCGCCACCAGCGCACTGACCGCAGACAGCACCCACGAAGCGTAGGTGAAATATCGGTAGTTCCCGGCGTAGCCCATCAGCCGGGAAAGATCGGACTGTTTTTTCACGGAAAGACCTCCTTCAAATCAGATTGCGGCAAAAATGTGCTGTGGTATTTCAACTCCACAGCACATTCTGCGTTTTAACCCGCCAGATTTTCGGTGCAGAACAGCTCAATGCAGTTGTCGATCATCGTCTGGTCACAGTCGGTGGAAATGCCGGAGGCCAGCCAGTAAGCATATTCGCCTGTATCGTACTGGCTCAGAGCTTCTGCATCCGAACCATAGCGAAACTCAATATGGTAAGTTTCCGCACTGGTGTCCGGCGCGAGGAAAAAGTAGGTGAACTCGCCGGAATCGGCATCATCACTTTCAAACTCATACAGTCCATGCACAGGCTCCATGCCAATGTAGTGATAGGTATGGGAGAACAGCACATTGCCGTCCTTATCGGTGCCGGAAATGGTAGAAGTTTCACCATCGAAGGTCAAGGTCGCAAGGCTATTGGTAAAGCCGCAGAAGTAGGCTCCGCCGCCGTTGGCATAGGCCTCGACGGCATCCTCGCCGTAGACATCGCTCGTAACCATTGAAGAGAGCTTTTCAAAGGCAGCTTCCGCATTTTCCTCTCCCACAAGGGCGGTACAATCATCCAGCCATGTCTGCTTATATTCGTCCGCCAGAATCACCGGCCACAGTTCCTGATAGCTGCCCGTTAGGTCGTTCAGCAACTGTGCAGCGGCAGCTTCGTTTTCATCCACAGCAGAAGAGGCGGTCTCTTCTACGGAAGAAACAGTGCTTTCTGCGGCAGAACTTGCAGAAACGGGAACAGAGCTCGCCGTGCCGCTGCTGCAGCCAACCAGAAGAGAAGCAGACAGAGCTAGCACAGCAGCTGCACTCAGAATTCTTTTCATCAAACGCATTATCAATTTCCTCCACAAAATCAGAATATCGGCGTTAGTTTAAACTAATCGCGATACTGATTTTACTGGAACCGGACTTTCTGCGCAAGAACCAAATCGACAGAATCTATCCAATCGGACGCATCTTCCGATACTCCGTAGGCGTCATGCCGGCTGCTTCCCGAAATGCAGAAGAAAACTTATTCGGATTTTCGTACCCGACCCGATGGGCGATTTCAGCAACCGTGCAATCGGTTTCGAGTAGTAGCTTCTGTGCCAGCTGCAGCCGGTACTCTTTCTGATACGCATAGACCGAGCTTCCGTAAATGCCTTTGAAACAGCTTTTTAATGCCGTAGGCGAAAGGCCGACCTCCTGTGCAAGCTGTTCGATTGTACGGCGAACTGTCAGTTCCTGCGTGAGAAGAGCCGCAGCCTGCTTCACACACTCCACCTGATGCTGATTGAAATACTCTGTCTGCTGCACATCTTCCCTGTTTTTCAGCCGGGTCAGAATATGCAGCAACTCCAGCACTTTCAGCCGAAGATAGCCGGTGTCCGGCACAGAATGCGCTGTGTAAAGCTCTGAAAAAATATGGGCAATGGTCGGTTCTGACCGCAGGATACAGCAGCGGTTTTCCGTGCAGATGTACCGCCGTATGACATCAAGGTCTACGCCGTACCATTCCATTTGTTTCCGCATTTCCGGCGAAATCGCATCCAGATCCAGTAGGATGGTGATGCCGTGGTAGTGCCGCAGCGGAAAGCAGGAGGACGACTTTTTGCGCGCCGCTGCACACACCGCAAAATCCCCTGCCGCCAGATAGCAGCAGCTATTTGCCCCAAAACTGCACTCGTAACGCCCCACGCGGCAGTGGTTGATCTCAATGACATTCCGCATTGGTGCCGTGGCTTCCTCAAAGAATGCAAGGTGCATATCGTTATAATACAGCTCTGCACCCAAAAATAGTGGACAGATGGTCATACTCCCGCTCCCCGTTCCGTTGGAGAACACGACGGTGCGGGGCATCGCCGTGGAAGCAGTTTGCTCCGGGGAAAGATCAAAAAGTGATTTATACATAGCCATTCTCTTTTCTTGAAGATTCGCTTTTTCTTACTGATTCGCAGATGTGAACTGTCAAATTTCATTTCTCTGCAAAAATGTTTCCATCAAATCAAGATACCGTTCCGCCTGAACGATGAAGCCCACATGACCGCCCGGAACTGTGCGGATCTCCGCATCCAGTTTCCGGAACAGATCTGCGAACCGTTTCTGATCTTCCTTTTTGAAAATGTCATTTTCCGGGAGCCTATTAGAACCCTCGATTTATATCTAAACAACCCAACTGACCTGGAATACAGGCCAGTCAGGTTATAGATTGGGTGTTGTCCATACCTTTCGATGGTTGAAGGAGCCAAGGGTTGCCATGTTACTCCTCCACCTACTGGTGGTATTCCCAAAGTTAGTGACTTCTTTACGATTGCAAGGAGGTTGCGTGAGAATTTACTCACGGCTTTATCATATCCCCTCTGCATACTTGGCCCAAGGTTACTGACTAAGGATTCTACCTTTTGCCATTCACCATTGAGCTTTACCTGAAGAACAAGGTCAGATACTTTGGGAAGTGTGATATTAACCTTCCTTGCCATTTGTTAAAAATGTTTACCGTAAAAAGCTTTCAGTTCTGTATATGCAGTTCTGATTACACCATCCTTGTGATAATGGAACTCACCAGCATATCCTTCTACTCCCCCGAGTTTGTTTGCCCATTTTTCTGTCCAAAAGTCGTAGTAGTTATTAGCACTGTTGTGGAACAAGCAGTGCAAGCCACTACATAGGCCAACCGTTGGTAGATATAATGGGCCCAAAATTCGGGATTGTATACAATGGCCAAACTCGTGGTCATATACCGGCTCCTTTAATCCGGACTTCTCTGAAAGGAAGATGTAGTTTCCTAAACTTACACCGCCATTCATTGTGGGAGCCACATAGAAAGCAGTGTTTCTTTGTTTAAGGGTTCTTTTCTCACCTTTTAGAACTATCCGGTATATAAGTCCGGCAAAGTTTTGTGGTAATTGCCAAATATACAAAAAGATATGTACCAGAGTATGCAAGAACTTGCCCAACTTAGTTTTATGGGAATGTTCTTTTAGGATACTAGACATTGCCTATTTCTCCTTTGCGTCAGCCTTTGCTTTTATCTTGAGATAATGTGCAAAGTACCCAGCAATGAAATATGCTATCGGGTATATAATGAGCAGGAATGCTACCAGCCCATTATCCAGCCATCGCCAGATACAGGAGAAAATTATTACCGATACAATAAGCAGGCCGATATATAACCAGCCAAGTTTTGAGATTTTCATGTGGTATGTAGTTTATTTATAAAAATAAAAGTTTATAAAAATGTGACTTTTAGTTGGGTTGACGACTCTACTAGTTTTACTTATAAACATTACTTTCTGACAATACAGAGTATACACCCTGTAACCTGAAACGGGACTCATACTGGAGGAGTTATTAGGAAGGTGTAATATTGTATCTGTATTTGATAAGGATTTAAAGTTTGGAATTATATTAAAGGGGCATATAAAACATGCCGTAGGCCCCCTTCTATTAAACGAACTACCATCGACAGTTACCGTTGGATTAGTACTACCCGTATACCAAACGCTTGAGCCACCCACGAGAGTTAAAGACCCTGAAGAATGATTGGTATATGTCATAGGAGCCTGGTAATTATCATTTAGGTATATACTAGCTCCATTAGATATAATGTAGCTTATAATTTGGTCATTGGTAGCCTGTGCACCTAATTCAGAGAAGTTATCTTTAAAAATGATATACAACTTACGTGTCTCTATTTTGAAGTAGAAAGCCGTGAATAAGTCAGCTTGAGCATACCCATCCCACCACATCATACCTACTCCAGAAGCATTACCAAAGGTCTTAATGGTGTTGTTACCAGTCATCCACTGTAACTTCCTCAGAGCATCTATCAGAGTATCCCCGTTACTAATGTAAGGATCTTGGACATCATCATACTTAGTAATATCCGACCAACCCGATATTTTTAAGTCAGCTATACTTACGCTGCCACCAAATTTAATGGCCTTACCGGCTTTTATAGCAGCTATCCACTGAGCATCAGTTTGCTCTGAAGGATTGCTTATTGTCCAACGGTCCCTGATGTACACTTGTTCACCGGCGGTATCAAACAGAATACCATAACAAGTAGTACCCGACCAGGATACAAATCCGGGAGTAGACCCATTATTACCGAGTATCTTTACTTTTGCAGAACCCACCAACTGATACAGAGCTTGGAATGCCTGAAGTATGGTGGAGCTTGAATTTATACTCGGAGCTCCTTTACCGAGAGGGGTGAACCCTGTTAAGGCTGCAGACATAGCCTTGAAAAGATTAGCTATCTTCTGCAGAGTAGTTTTCTGTGTGGCTGATATCTGAATTTGTTCAGTACCGGCTGGAGTTACCTCAGTAAACTGAGAACTACCAATCTCATGAAATTCTGCCATATCTTATTCCTCTTTTAATTGTATTTTCTCGTCTTCTGAAGTTTTCATGTAACCCTCAAGCTGTGTCCTTAGGTACTTAGCTTCGTCTATTTTGTAACCTGCCTTCTTGTCATCGTGGATAGATACTACACCTTTGAACATAGCAACTATCAAGCTATCAGTTCTTTGAACTACTGTTAGGTAAGCTTCTGCTTGTTGTGCAGTACCTACATCTGCTGTTGTAGTCCTGAATACCAAAGTTTTCCTTCTTTCTACGCCGGTTAGGTTTGTATCAGAAGTTATAAGGGATTCAGAGCTTCCTTCTATCCCAGTGTAGTCAATGTAAAAGCTATCACCGGAACCATCATCCCAGGGTATAGTAATTTTTGCCATACATTAAAGGTTAAATTTAGGGGCATAGCAGAGATATCCCACCCTGCTATACCAAGACTCCTTAGCACTATGATACTGGAGTAACCGTAAATGTAGTGTTGGTGTCCACAGTGACCTGAGCTGCCGAACCATCCTGAGGCACATCGATTCTGGTAGGTGCAACTTCGATGAATGGGTCACCAGCTGTCTGGTTCAGAGTGACCGTTGCCTTCTGACCACCGTTTGCCTTTGCAATAATCTGCTGTGTACGGGCTTCGATGGTTTCATTCTCTGCTGCAGTCAGAGTTAAACTGAAACTGTACTTTGCTTTTGCACCCGGGTCACTCGGGATATTAATACCGCTTGTAGCTGTGGCTCCGTTTGCAGTGAACTTGATTGCCTCTATGTTGGCACCGATGATAGCTCCATTACCTTTCGAGAAGGTAATCTTCTCGGAGTTGGACTTACCAGTTAAGGTAATAGTACCACCACCCTTGTCTACCGCAGGACTCTTGTTATCGAACTCGATGAACTCAACTGCGGGGAGATGGCTTGCTATGAACTGTTTCTTCGTAGCAACACCAGCACCTTCTACTTCGAAGGTAGCAAGTTGAACTAAACGGTTACCACGGTTAACGGTTTCGGCTTTTACTTGGAGAGTAGTATCACCAGAACCACTCGACGGACTGACAACTACACCGTTATTTTTTACTTCGGCCATTTTTTTTTTTTATTTGGGTTTCACTTTGAAAGTCGTATTGGTCTTTACTGTGGTTTCATCCTCGTAATGATTTATTTCACTCAGTTCAAGAATGTATTTGGTCAGCTCTACGTACTTATCGATGTTCTCCATATAGGAGAGTATCCTTTTAGTTTCCTCCGGAGTTTCTCTCTTCAGTACAACAAAGAAGAGCAAAGCCTCATCATGTGCCTGAGCAACCTGAGTATCACCGGTTGGAGAATATACTTTACCATTGATTACAAACTTATCCTGAGCCCAGTCAAAGTTCCAATATCCCTCTTTGGTTATATGTCCATTCTCTTCCAGTGACCTTTTGGTTACGTATAACACGATATTGATACCGTCCAGTTCACCCGAGACGGTCTCTTTTAATGAAGGCCATGTTCTTACATAGTTATACTGGATTAAGCCATCCAGAAAATACGGTTCGTAGTTATTACCAACATCTTCACCGTAAGACAGAATCTGGTCAAATCTCTTTAACCATATTAGAGGTTGTTTTCCTGCATCCACTTCAACAAAGTCATTTACAATGGCCTTGTATCTGTCCCATACTCCTTTTGTAATTCTTTTCCTCCGTGCCATACCCTACTTCTTTACGGGGAAGCCTGGGTCTGGGCCATCGAATGGTCCTGGCCTCCGGTGGTTAACTACTTTGGGAACTACTACCTTCTTCACCGTACGGCAAATAGGTAGATAAATGGAAAGTCTTTCAGCAAGCATACATAGGTTTTGTTTGAGTATATCAATAACTCCGCCTGGTTGCATTGCTTTAATAACATTGGATGAGGTTTTAGATTCAGAGTCAGTATCGTTGAAGAATTCTACCTCAGTTGGACCTGTTTGTATTCGTTTAACCTCACCTGAACCTTGGCTTGACTCTGGGGATTCGGATTCAGAACTTGAGGATGAGTTACTCTCCTTAACGGATTCTGCAGTAGCACCAACCATCAATGAAATCTGTACAACCATGAAATCATAGGCTGCCAATTCCATAATTAGCTGGTTTTCCAGAGCTTCATAATACAACTCATTATTAAATTCCTCTATGGGTACTTCGTGATTTACTAGCGGCTGAATATACAACTGCCATTTTTCAATAAACTGTTGCTTCTCTTGAAGAGAAAGTTTACCGAAGATATCCTCAGGGATATAAGTATCAATCAGCTCATAGATACTGCCAGGCAACTGGGTATTTACCTTATCACTAACTCCAATGACTCTTGACTTGGAAAGGTTAGCTCCGCCTACGTTGTTGGTTATTGTTACCTTGACAACATAGTCACCGGGAGTTTCATAAAGATGGGAAGCAGTTACCACACCTACATGTGATTCTGTCTTCCCATCACCAAATGTCCACGTTACTGTAAAGTCATTGGGTAGTTCATCAGCGAATGCCCTGAACCTTGCATTGAGTCCAACTATGGTAGATAAGAAATCTACCGTTTCCATAGCTTACTAGTAGTCTTCGGCCTTCAGCTCATCGAGGATAGCATTCACCAAGTCGAGCTTGGTATCACCCTCTTCCGGCTCAATCTCCATGGAGATGGCCAGGGCCTTCAGCTCTTCCGTGTTGAACTGCTCCTTGATTTTCTCTGGAGCCTCTTCTGCCTCGGCGAGGTCTTCGAACTTCTTCTTAACGGCTTCCAGGTCTACCTCCTTCTTAGGAGCAGGGGGATTAACCTTTGCACCGCCGGCCTTGAACTCGTCTGCCTTAGCTTCCTGAAGGTAACCGTTTGCAATAGCTGCTTTGATTACTCGAGTGTTGAACTGTTTTTCGGTTATCTCCACAACTTCGTTACGGAGAACCTTAATCTTGGAAGCCTGGTCGTAGAAGATACTGGCCTTCGGATTAAGTTTTATGTACTTGGGACTTGCCATAGTTAAATTGATTAAAGGGAGCGGTATAATACCGCTCCCAGGTTTGAGTTGTGAAGGTTACTCGATGATACCGGTCAGGTAGTTGTCTACGTTCATGTAGTCAGGGAATCCCTGAGTTGAGAAGTCCTTCGTGGCATCGATGAGGATAGAAGCATCCTGGTACATCTTCGAGAAACCGGTCGTCAGCGAAGCATAGATAGCCTCGGTCTGGTTCGATACGATTCGCTCCGACTCCAGCATGAGCTGTTTTGCAGTCAGCTTAATCATGGCAGCTGCCGGGTCTACGAGCATAACCTCGTTTGCCGGAGTTCCGCCATGAATGTAGAAGTCTGCCGAGTTGGGAACCGGGGTCTTCAGGTTCAGGCGGGCATCGGTAGTACCCGACGAACGCAGCTTGAACTCCGGAAGGTCGAGAAGGTCGAGTGCCTGCTCTTCACCGCCGATAATGGTACGGAACTGACGGCCCATACGGGATGCCCGAATCCATACCCGGAGGAGGTCACGATACTGGATTCCCTTTGTAGTATTGCCTACGCCGATAACCGGGGCCGACTCGGAACCGTCCAGTTTGTTACCCTTGACGAGGACATCCATTGCCAGTGCATCCATGGCATAACCCAGCTGAACGCCGAAGTCACGGAGGAAGATAGCCATGACGTCCATCGATACGTAGCTACGTACCTCGTCTGTAACCTTGAAACCCTTGCCGATTTTGAAGAGGTTGACCGACTTCTGGCCGAAGGATACGGTACCCAGAGGAATGGTCTCAGCCTCGTTCACCCGGGCAGGGTTGGCGTCGGACATGTTGACGAGCGGCATGATAGCGGTCAGCCCGTTGATAGGCTGGTCGGAAGCTATGATGTTGGGATAGAACGGAGCCTCTCGCATACCCAGGTAGATTGCCTCACGGACGATCTCCGGCACGAGCCAGCGCAGTTCGGGATTCGGCATCGAGTAGATGTTCTCCATCGTGTCGACTTTGGGATTGAATCCCACGGCCTTGAAGTAGTCCTCCTGAGTTATGCCGTATTTCTCCTGGAGCATATCTCCCAAATGAATGTCCACCGGGAGACTCTTGTTGCTTCCCTGTCGGAAGCCATCCATGTTCTTTACTATTTCGGGAAGCTCCTTTAAGTACTGCTCCCGAGTTAAAGTTTTTTCTGCCATATTGAATTTATGTTTTCAGTTATTTTACCAGAATCTGTACCAGATCGTCCACCTCGGCCACGTTGATGGCAATGAACTTGGTTTCAGCACCACTTGCCGAAGGTGAGAAGTTGGGATACGTACCACTGGCATCCAGAGTACCGTTAGTCTGGACATATCCAGTCTCTGTAATATTATCCTTTGCGATACCGTGAATAACGGCAAATCCTTCCATCATTACGGTTACTTCTACCCAAGCTGCCATTGCAGGGTATGCAGGGTACTTGCTGTAGTTAACAGCGATACCGAGGTATACTTCACCTTCAGCTCCGGTATACGGAGAGATGGTACCATCGGTGTTGAGTTTTACCGGCTGACCATGAACGATGGTGTCACCGTCCTTTACCGGAAATGCCTGATGAAGCTTGTGCGATTCACTTTTGTAAATCACAGCCTGGAGGGTTTGTCCACCCACTTTGTGTAAGTCTGCCATAATTTAATTTAATGTTTAAGTTACTCTTCAGTTTTATTTCTTGATTTCGCCCCGGAGTTTCCGGTCTGCCAGAGTCTGAGCTACGTCATGAGTGGACTTGAGAGCCTGGTTCTTCTCCTCGTCCTCTTCGGGATTGATAGAAGAAGCACGGCCCACGTCATGAGAGCCGCAGTGGTTGCAGTGCATCGGGAATTTCTCTTCCAGCTGGGCGTCATATGTCTTACGCAGAGCCTTGAGAGTTTCCATCGTAGTTCCCTCATTCTCCAGAAGTGCCAGGATGTTCGAGTCTACGTTCTCTTCTCCGGAAACTTTTTTGTAGGCTGCCACCGTTTCCTCACGGAAAATCTGGATGTGGCCATCCCAGTTTTCTTTTGCCTCCTTGTACGATTTGAGGTCTTTCTCGAGATTGGTCTTCTCTTCTGTGAGAGTCTGAATCTCCTTGTTCTTTGCCTCGACTGCCTTAGCAAAGTCATTGTTCTGCTGTACCAGAGTCTTAATCTGGGAAAGAGCCAGCTCGGTCGAAACTTCCTGACCTTCAGAAAGGGTCAAAAGATTTTCACCAAAGAGACTCGTCAGCATCTGCTGCAATTCTTTGTCCATGTTTGTTTTATTATTTTGGTTATTGTGGTTACCCTTTCCGGCACCCTTTTCATTATTAGATTGGGTGGTATTGTACTTTATCTCTTTTTCTGAAAGAACCTTGAAGTCGAAGAGAGATACCCGCTTTGCTGGGTTGTTAGCCTCAGCAGCCTTGTCCTCAGAGAAAGAATAGTACTGACTTCCTGCATAAGCAGGGCTGTTTAACTTACCACTCTTGATAAGTTGAGCAAATGGGTCTGCTCCGTGCCATACCAAAGAAGTCTCTTTGTAGGAGATAATCTTTGTAACAACCCTACGAATGAGTTCTCCGTTTTCAGTGTAAGTTCCGAGTTTGGAATAGAACTCCCACATATCATCGAAGGTATGAGAAGGTTCCCATGCAAACTCAACTGTAACCGAATTGGAGTGGATAGATGGTGGGTCCATTTGAATACCACGAGCAATGCGAGGATTTGATAACCCATCGATTTTCATGATACCGTTTATACCTGCCGGAATAATTATTCCGGTTTTTTCATCCTTGTAGGCTTCCTGCCATTCTACAGATTTAACTGCACCAATAGCATTGGCTACATCAGTCTCATGGTCAAGGTTTACTGACTGACCAACAAGCAAAGGCATAGATTCCTTCAGAATATCTGCCGGAAACTCGGTTGGGTTATACTTCTTTGCCACGATTGCGGCAGAAAGCATTCTGAACATCGGCTCTATAAAGTCACTGTCCTTTGGCTTTAACATTTCTGGAGTTACATTTGGCATGAACTGGTTGACATTCAGAGTGCCTCCCCACATACCAAATCTTTCCAGGGACTTCTTAGGGTCTTCACTGAAGTTGCCAGTGCCCTTGTAGAAGTTTTCAGAAAGAGAGTGAGCATCTATAACTATCTCTGGTACATCAGATACCATCAAGCTATGAGCTGCACTTAACACCATCACATCGGTGTTCTGTTGTCCCATTGGCATAATTATCTTGGTTTACTGTCTTGGTCTCCTCGTTTAGGATTTGGATTATTCTTATCTCGGGTTCTACGGTCGGACTTATCCTTATCATCTTCCCGTTTCTTTTTCTTCTTACCAGTGGTAGTATCACCCGTACCTGAATCATCATTGGCTTCAACGGGTTCTCGAGGTTCGGGTTGGTCAGGGGCCTCATAACCCATATCACGAGCAAACTGGTCCTGACCGATTATACCCTGATTATAAAGGGTTACATTCACCCGAGCACGGTATTCACGAGCCTGTTGTAACTTGATATCATCAGAAACAGTAGAAGTCCCGAATTGAATTGTTATTCCCTTATTATTGAACCCCGCCAGGCGCAGTTCTAGAGAATAAAAGAACTCCAGTACAAAGATTACAAGGGTTTGTATATTCTTTAACTGAGATATCATCTTTGACAGCTGTATACCAGCTCCACCCTCAGTACCAGATTGTGATGCAGAAACCCCTATGATAGAACCATTTACTCCCAACCCATTAGCAACAGATTGCTGATTCATGTTCCAAGGGAGGTTAATGTTCTGCATAGAAGCCGAGGTAGACTTCAAATCAAATTCGTGGTCATCGATATAACCAACTACAACTCCATCAGACATACCACCAACAATGTTGGTTTTCATCTTTCGGAGCGTACTGTTCAGACGTTCTTGGTAAGTTTTTTCACTTTCACCAGCAGTACGAGGAGGTTTAGCCATCTTTGCTTCCAAGAATCCAACCATACCCATGATTTCCATGATATGTTTGAAATTCTTCCTCATAGTATGCTGACCAGCAATGGAGTCCAGAGCAGACATGAAAGGAGGTACTCCGTACGGTTCGTCAGTGTCGTTGTACATCCCAACATAACAGTAGGTCTCAGTATTCAATTTGATAAATGAATCTTTAAGACCGTCTACTATACGTGGATTCCTTTGATATGGATGATATACTCCATTGTTTTCTCTCTTAAACCTGATAGTCTCGGGCTTAATGAAAAGAATGGTTTCCAATCCAGAAAGTTTCTTGTTTGGTACTCCCTCTGCAGATATTGCACCACTAACCAATAGTTGAACAATGAACTTGTTTACCAACCCGTCTATACCTGCAGTATACCTCGACCACCTCTTTGTAACTTTCTTTAGATGTTCCCTCATCTTGGTAGACTCCTCAGCCGTGTTATTTGGGAAGTCAATGGTATGACCAGTATTGGACAGCTTGAACATGTCCTGTAGTGCAATACTTACATCCGGGTTTATTTTGTATAAGTCCCGAATGATAGGTATTAGTTCAGTTCTGAACGTTGGGGTAACTAAGTTCGTCATACCATTAAGAGTGGTAATGAGTTCAGAGTTCCCCACACCATCATCTGGTTGAGAAACCCTGCCCGGACTTATTGAACCCTTTCCTTCATCTTTGTTCTTTGATTCTACAGGCTTTGACCTTAAGAACCACCTGATAGGATTAAGTTTCATGTTATATAAGATTGTTTATGGTCTACTGTGGAATCACTACAGTGTTAGATGCACTGTGACACCTGATATGGTTAGTGATAGCCTTTCCAAAAATAGCGTCATCTGAATATGTCTCACCTTCCAAGTCAAGGTCCATAGAAGAGTTGTTCATCCTGTGCTTACCCCGAGCAATAGGTCTTCCTGCACCATCATATATGAATGTGTAAGCTTCTTGTACAAAGAACGGGTCTTTCACGATTACGTTTTCTTCCCGTATATCCTTCTCCAAGTTCTCAATGATGACAGACCTATTTTTGGTTGTGGTCAACCAACCAGGGAACTTATCTTCTTCAGGTCTATTCTTACGTTTCTTCCTAAGAAGCTTAGTATAGAAGTAAAGGTTTGGATAACCCTCATCCTGAAGTATGGTTGTCACCGTCATACCAACGTCATTGGTCTCAGGAGCTAACTTAGCAAAGTTATACTTCTCCCCGATATCACCAAGTAAGCGGGCATATTTGTTCAAGGGTATTCTGCCCTTGTATACTGCAGCTTCTTCTCCATCTCGGTCCATACAGGTGAAAGCAGAGTAGTCAGTACCTCGTCCAGTAGCACAGTCTCCACCAATGAAGTATTCCTTATTTGGGTCTGGCTCATTGAATTCTTTGTATTGACCTTTCAAACGTGTATTGATAATCGGGTAGTCGAATAGGCATTCCTCAATAGCTTTGATATCGGCCAAATCGAATACTGTATTACCAGATGATAAGAAGTCACCATCTATCTCCTGAGCAGTTCTCTTTGGACCGAGTGCAGCAGACATTTCTGAATACCACTTCTCATCTCTGTCTGGGTGCATCTGCCAATACAGACGTATGGGGTTGAATGGATTACCTCCAGATATAGCATCTACCCAAGTACTGTGGAAGAAGTTACCTACACCATAAGGGGTGTTATGAGACACGTAGTCTTCATTAATGAGGTAAGATTCATCGTGTTCAACGCAAATATCGTAAATGGTATCGTAATACTTTCTAACTACTTTAAGCTTAGAAAGATAGATACTTGTACACCTTTTACCAGATACAATGCGTTGAATATAAGGTTTGTTCAACTTAATTCCGAACTTATATTCAACCTCCTTAGATATTTTATCTAACACTCCATAATAGTAACCAAGCTCTTGATAACGATATCTTATGTAAGCTACTACTCTTAAGTCGTAGTTGAATCCACCTTTCAGCTTAGACCCAAGCTTCATGCCATAAGAGTATTTTGCAGCTTTTTGACTGTTCTCAGCTACTGTAACTATCTGGATATTGGTTACATAGTTGTCTGAAGGATTGTTGTTAATGTGGTCAACTACATATCCTTCTGGAATTTCTCCTAAGAATACTTTAGCCACCAGATTGTGGACACATATCTTTTTCTTTTGACCCTTATTCCACAACCTTATATTTAGGTATCTCTCCCTATTATTACAAGGTCTTGGTAACTTCTCTACCCTCGTCCCATTCTTTACAAGGAAGATTCTTCCCCAGTTGGAGACTTCATAGTTTGGATAACCAGGTATGGGTTTGCATATCTCTTTCTTGGGTTTTACGGTTACTGGATTCTGCTCCAGACCACTTATACCAGTATGATAGAAGATAGCAGGTATATCTCGTTTGATTATCTCTGAAACAGGTAACCAACCCTCAAGAGTATACAACTTATGTTTTGGAGTACATTTAATAACCCTACCTTGCTCATTGTGAACTTCCCAAGTTTTAAGTACACCCTTATTTACAGAACCAAGTACTCTCTGCCACTTTCCAGTATGTGATAATACTCTCAGTCCAAGATGTGATATATCCATCTTACCAAAAGTTTTGGGACAAATAGAATCAACCCTAAAAGGACCATCCTTGCCAATAATCTGGGTATCTCCCGTAATACAAGAGTTTACTATAGCAGCACCACCGGTTGATAGAGTAGGGAAAGCTGAGGCCCAAATAGTTGAAGCCCACCTAACAATAGCTGCCTCATCAATCACTAATAACGACAAAGATTCAGAACGACCAGCTTGGTCAGATGTTGGTATAGATTCAATAACTGAACCATTTGCAAACTCTATAGTTGATACAGAACCAAACTCCCCTGCACGACCATTTATAATTGGCTCTTGCAGATATGAAGGAAGGTTCTTGTACATGAACTTAATCTTCTTCAGTACCTTCTTTGCTACGGTGTCCTTGATTGAGATAATATTTATCTTCTTGTTAGGATGATACATTGCTAACCAAAGACAGTAGAGAGAGATTAGCTCAGTAATACCAGCCTGACGGAACTTTAGGATGATATTGAACCTATTGAGCATGAATTGGTAAAGAACTGCCTTCTGAAAAGGATAGAGAAGGAACTTTACCATACCCAATACGGGGTTAATCACGTAGCAGAAAGTAGAGAAGAAGAACGGGTCTTTCATCACCCGAACCAAGGTCTTAAGTTGTTCGGGTGTAAGACTTGCATCTTCAACTAAGGTCTTTTTTCTTGCCATGTTAGAAATTGTATGAAATTCTTAGGTATGGGTCGAGACCTAAATTGTCCCGAAGTTTGGGATAATAGTTGATATTCAACCCAGCCTCATAATTAAATTTACTGGTATTGTACTTCAGGCCTAAATCTAAATCATGGAAGTTATGTACTGGTCGTAAGGTATATTGAATCACTGGATTGAATCTTTTAAGGAAAGGTGTTTTCTTATATGTTAATTTTCCATCCAGGTAATTATACTGATATCGAGAATAGTTGACTGTATATTCTTCTGTAGCTGATATACAGTCTGTATTGAATGTAGTGATAGATAGCTTATCTCGATTTGAAAGTATCTGCAATAACTTTGGAGCCTTTGGATAGTTAGTTAGAAATAACTCATTGTATTCAATCTTGGTTGAATCTTTCTGAATGATAGTAACTACTCTATCAACATATTCAATACGTTTAATAGGTACTGAATCTATCTGATAGAGGAATACCATCTTGGGCAACTTAAAATTTGGAAATTCTACCCTTGCTGTAAAAGGTTTATTAACCCAAACCGTATCAGGTTGCTCAGTAGAATTTTTAATACCTTCTTTTAATTCCGAGTTTCGGTTCCATAGCCAGAATATGGTTAAGGCCATAAATATAAGGATTAAGGTTAGGATTACATTTTTCATTTTCTGTATTTGTTATTTTGTTCTTTTTCATTACCTTAAAAAGTAGATATAGCTTTAGCTATAAACGATATCATATACGTATATAGATATATAGATATACTTTTAATGTATATCTATTATCACATGGGCTGTACACGTATTACGCATACGTATATAAGGAGGCTACCTTAAAGAGTTTTGGGAATCTATTGGTTCATAAATCTTTTAGTTATGCAAAAGGCAATTAAGTTTAGGGATTTACCCGAGGTTAAAGAATTGAAAGCTAAGTATACTATCATTACTATAAAGAGATTAAGGCTTAAAGCTAAGCAGGTCGAGATAAATAATAAATTGAAACAAATGTACAAAGATTTCAAATCAGACCCGCTTTCTTCAGACAAGTCTTAATCCATAGTGAGATTTCATATACAGTCCCCTTGGTTAAGGTATTCCTTCCCTTATTTAACCAGTAGGTTGGATTAGCCTTATCGAAGTATACCTTAAAGTTTTTAGGAAAGCCCATTATAACCCTATACTCTTCAAGGCCTATAATCCTTCCATGAGGATTGAATTGCCTTGAAGATGGTCTAACGGTTAAGGGATAACTTCTTTTTCTATTACGGTATACCCCAGGAAGAGTCTTCATCTTCTGGGTTCTCATTGGCCATTTGTAGTCATTCTTAAACTCTGTTTTCCATAACTTTCTCACTTGAGCTACAGTTAGAGTAGTTTTTGACTTATCTGCATAATGGTACATTGCCAACTTCTTATCATCCGCTTCTCTGTAATTTATATCTCTACGTACTTCTTTCTTCAATTCACATAGATTTTTAGGCTTAGTGACTTGAAAAGTATGAGTAAAGAGGTCGGGATTAACTTTAGAATCTTTACGCACCCCTATCAATACCATACGTTTCCTACTTTGTTGGGAATTACCGAATACCGAAACGGAGTGACAGTGAACTATATATTTATAATCGGGTAAATTATGCTCCCATTCCCCGATAGGAATAAAATCTAGAAGCTTAGGGAGGTTCTCCAGCATAAATATTGCTGGTTTGAACTTCTTTATACTAGAAAGATATAAATTAAGGGTGGCATCTTCCCGGGGTTTACCTAAAGATTTTTTCCTTGAATAGGAGAATACAGAGCTATGACCACATGATGGAGAACCAAGTATTAGGTCAATTTTGGTGTTTTTAACCTCTTCAAGGCCCCTTACAAAGGGTATATCACCAAAATTGACCTTCCATTGCTCTTCTTTTTTGGAGTGAAATACAGCTCTTGGCTCTACATTGGCTACAAGATGCTCTTTAAACTCGAATAATAGAGCTCCTTGAGCTCCACATACACCTAAAACATTCATTGAAAATAGATTTATATAATATATACCTGAAGGTCTTGCAAAGAACTAGCTTTGCTATTGTTCTAAAACATATTTTATGATGAAAGAGAATGTTCCCTGGATGCCCGGATTATATGTAAGTGTTGACGGTGATATCTTTGAGTTAAGGAATAATAATTGGGTACAGTTAAGGATATACCACAGTTTATCCAAGAATCATAAATACCGTCGAGCTTATTTTTATTTTAGAGGAGGAATACGTTCGGTTTCAAGGTTAGTAGCAAAAGTTCATATACCTAACAAATATAATAAACCTTATGTGGGTCATAAGGATAATAACCCCCTAAATAATAGGGTAAGTAACCTATATTGGTGTACACCCAAAGAAAATACTGAAAAAGCTGTGAGAGGGGGTAGAATGAAGCCGGGGGATAAACGAGGAGATAAAAACCCTTATTATAGAGTATTCGGAGATAAACATCCAAAATCTAAATATAGCAACGAACTCAAGATAAAGATTTATAAATTCTATCAAAAACATCCTAATTGGACTACTAAACAACTTCAATCTGAATTCAAAGTTAAAAGTTACCGTCCTTTACGTAAGATTATACGAGGTGAAGATCCTATTATAGCTGAATACTTGAAGGAAGTTGAATAATCTATATTATATTGCATAAAATAATAACAAAACCTATGAAAGTTGGTGATTTACTACTGGTAACAGGACCTGCCTTCTTTGAAAAGACGGCAATTAAGGAGAGGAAAAAGGGAATTTACACCCTTGAGAATGGTATCAAGATGGATAGAACTCTTCATCCTCTAAATTCGAAGTACCAAATTGAAGTTTTCGATGAAGAAAAGTACAAAACTATGACGGCTCAGAGAACTTTAACTCGTGGTATCGATAAATTAGCCGCTATCAATAAGAAAGGCATTGAAAATGCCAATATTATTAGGTATGCAGCGGCTAAAATAAGCCGTATCCTCGAAAAACTCGGAGATATATGATACGATTCCTCTTACATTGGGCTATAGTTAACATACTTAGTTACACTGCATATAGCGGTGGAATGGCTTGGAAAGCTTTGAAAGAGCTTGACAAGGAATATGAAGGTAATGAATCTTGGTCCAAAGGTAAGAAAGAAGCCATACAAACACTCATAATTTGCATCACCTGCTTAATCATTATATCATGTATAATACGCTAACAGCTACTCCCCCGACTTGGTTGGGTTATACCCTACTCATCATGTATGTTTTAGGGTTTATTTTTTGTATCTTCCTGATAAGTGTAATCAAGGAAACTCCATTAAGGAAAGCCAGTGATCCAGTAAGGTATGGAGTTTTATTCCTTATTTGGGCGGTAAGTCCGGCAGTAGTAACCGGACTGTTTATATTAACATTCAACGTACTCTTCAGAAATGGCAAGAAGACGAATCAACACTGAGATAATTCTCCCGATGGTTAGTGACCAAGAGAAGAAGGATATTCCCGTATGGGATGCCTATATAGGGAAAGTAATACTGGACGGAGATATTCCAAGCTTGATAGTGGACAAAATCTATGGAAAGATAAACCCCTTGATAATGGGGTGTCCTCAGAAGTTTAGTGGTAAACTTAAAGGTAATATAGAAAATATCCTAACCGATACTGAGGTAGGTATTTACAAGAAATATGGTATAACCTACTCCAAGCTTAGAGTAAAGAGGGAAAACTACGATTTAGTAGTTACAACAAACCAAGACCAATCATTTGATATCTGGGAATCTTAATCACAATTATATGGCAGTAAAAGTTTATACACCGGGTCAGTTCTATGCAGCTGGTGGAGTAGTAGAAGAGATGTTCTACGAAGAAGTATGTAGAAGTACATTGAGAGCACCGAAACAATACATTAGGAAGAGGATAGGTTTTGTTTCTTCTTTCGAACAGGTAATCAAAAACCTGAACAGTGAAGCCTGGAGAAAGTTACACTATATGAGGGCTAATGTGAGAGGGGTTGATTATACATTAGTACATGGCCCAGAGGATAAGTATTATCCATATCTATTTGTAGAGACTAAGTTCTACCTGAAACAGAGAGCAAAGATCCAAGAACCAGACCAGAAATAACCATTGCATCCACACAGTTGAGGGCAGGAAATTTCCTGCCCTTTTCTTTTAGTCTACATAGTGGCTGCCATTTGGAACTCCTGGTCACCGTCTTCAATTATAGGGATATTACCCAAGTGAAACATAAGGAAACTCATAGCTATATGGTTTATGGATTAAAAGTAAATCATAATAATTCACTTCCTTAATAGGAATAACAGGGCTTGTCCTTTCAATCTTAGGCAACACTTCTAGAAAATATCTTCAAATATCAGGTGAGTTATTTATATTTGGAATATTTTGCATTCTGGTTTGATTTCTCAGGGGGTGATAAGAATACAGGGGTCTATAAGAACCTTAGTGATAACCTTTCTATCCAGGATATTTATCGGGGATAGGTTTGATACTGAATCCAGGATTAAGGCCTTTGATAAATTGATTAAGGTTTATGAGGCAAAGGTGTATGGGAAGTCCTTATAACGGGAGCCTTAAAAATATCCTGAAAAATTTTATGAAGGGCCTTTGGATGGGTTCTTCATTTCGTGTAGGGAGAGGTC
>ENA-OPDF01000758-OPDF01000758.1-human-gut-metagenome-genome-assembly--contig:-NODE-758-length-21882-cov-3.405278_pt1 | contig 21882 bp, 17 predicted proteins | sample MGYA00241575_ERZ501501 | MGnify/ENA primary metagenome ERZ501501 (study PRJEB25962, sample SAMEA1972229) | human gut metagenome | biome: human gut; feature: human-associated habitat; material: faeces... | reverse complement strand
TTGCAGATGACCGAGCCGATGGCGTTGCCGTAGGCGATCTCGCCGTGACCGGTGAGGGCAGAGGTGGTGGACACCATGACCTCCGGCAGGGTGGTACCGATGGACACCACCGTGGCACCGATGAGCAGCTCCGGCACATGGAAGCGGCGGGCGATGCCGGTGGCACCGTCCACAAACCAGTCGCCGCCCTTGATCAGGCACAGCAGACCCACGATAAACAACAGAACAGGGATCAGCATAGTATTTCTCCTTTTTTTTAAATGATGGCAGCAGAGGCACAAAAAAAGACCTTTATCACATCTTGCCCGGAACGGGGAAATGTGATAAAAGTCTCAAGCATCCGGTGCTGCATCGGGCATTTCTGCCGGGACTGTCGCTGCAGCACAGCGCACCCGTTTTTCAACCAAGGTACGCCCCTTACTCCCTTTTATCCAGAGAATATTATACCTGTTTTCCGGCAAAAGCGCAAGGGGAAATATGGGATTTATTCTGCCTTGATCACTTTTTTGGCGTTGGGGTAAATGCGCTCCATGCGGGCATTGTCGAAATGCTCATCAAGGAACACTTCCAGCTGTCCGTTGGGCGCTTCGCCGCTGGTGCGGGCATCGTACCGCGCCAATGCCAGCGCGCTGGTAAGCATATTCACCGCCATGAACACCGCCAGCATTGCTGTCATCCACGGACGGATATGGCTGCGCACCTTTTTCATCAGCTTCAGCACCAACGGATAGCCGTAGCGCATCCATAGCACCGCCGCAATGCCCCAGAAAAAGCAGTACAGCAGGTTGATGCGCCCGCCCAGATTGAACTTGAACTTGCTGTAATCCCAGAACACGGTGCCGAACAGCAGCTCGGTAACGGCGCTGCACACATATTCATATACGCCGCCCAGCACCGTGCCGAAGGCGAAGAGATAGCGGTCGCTTTTTTCCTGATTCTGCCGCAGCAGCACGGTAGCCATAGCCAGCGCCAGACCCCACACCACGCTGAAAGGCCCCCACACCAGACTGGAGCGGCTCATCCATACCCCAGCGGTCAGGCGGCAGAACACGGTCTCCACCATATCGCCCAGAAACGCCCCGATGACGAACAGCCACAGCAGGTCTGCCGCGCTGAGGAAGTCGGCCTGCCCCTTCTGCACCGCCGTGGGCTGCTGCCGGGCGGCCTCCGGGTAGGCGCGCTGGATACGCTTTTCCACATACACGGCAATGCGGCGGCGCAAGGTGTCGGAGCGCGCCTCCAGTTTCTGGTTCAGCTGTTCCAGCACCGGGTGCTGCGCCGCATACCGCCCCACCAGAACCGCCGAGCCCAGCTGGTCCAGCGCCGCGATGCCCAGCGCAGCCCACACCAGCGGATGCAGCAGCCAGTCCGGCACAAGGGCGCACAGACGCAACAGCAGCCCGTTGCCCCAAAGCACAGTCACCATGCCCAGCGCGCCCCACAGCACCGAGTACTGCAGGCAGACGTAGCCATTCAGGTTGAACTTTTTATCGGAGTAATCCCACCATTTGCGATTGTGCAGCCGCTCCAGCAGCTTTGCCGTGAGCCACTCCACCACGGTAGCCGTAAGCATACAGGCCACAAACAGCACCACCGGCTTTGTGCGCATATCTGCAAAGCCCACTGCCATCAGGATGGCCGTGGTGCCGTACACAAAGCAGAACGGCCCCGCCGCCATGCCGCGGTTTGCAAACCGCTTGCCCCGGAAGGTAGCCACCACGGTCTCCCCTACCCACCCAAGGAAGGAATAGACCAAATACAGCACGCCCAGCGTATAGAAGTTCAGTGTCATCGCGCTTTCCTCGCCTTCTGTTTTTATGCTCTGATTGTACTCGCTTGCGCCGATTTATACAAGAGGACAGCAGAAAAATGTTACAATTGGCGCGGGATTTCATTTTACGAACGCATCATTCCGCTAAAAAAGCCGCTGCACAAACACGGTGCAGCGGCTCTCGGAGTTTATTTATAATGGATTACAGCTGGCTCTTATACAGCTCCACGATTTCCTCCACGCTGGTGTCACGGGGGTTGCCGGGACGGCAGGCGTCTGCAAAAGCGGACTCGGCGAGGAACTGGATGTCCTCTTCCTTCAGGATGCCGTGCAGGTTTGCGGGGATGCCCACGTCTGCGCTCAGCTGCTTGACGGCAGCGATGGTAGCATCAGCGGCTTCCACATCGTTCATCTCGTCAATGCCCATAACGCCCATGGCCTTACCCACGGCGCGGTAGCGTTCGCCGGCAACGCTCTTGTTGTACTCCAGACCCACCGGCAGCAGGATGGCGCAGGCCACACCGTGGGGGGTGTCATACAGAGCAGACAGGCCGTGTGCCATGGAGTGCACGATGCCCAGACCCACGTTGGAGAAGCCCATACCGGCGATGTACTGGCCCAGAGCCATGCCCTCGCGGCCCTCCGGGGTGTTCTGCACAGCGCCGCGCAGGCTCTGGCTGATGAGCTTGATGGCTTCCAGATGGAACATATCGGAGATGACGCAGTGGCCCTTGGTGATGTAGCCCTCGATGGCGTGGGTCAGCGCATCCATACCGGTGGCGGCGGTCAGACCCTTGGGCATGGAGGACATCATATCGGGGTCAACCACAGCGATCTCGGGGATATCGTTGGTGTCCACGCAGACGAACTTGCGCTTCTTCTCCACGTCGGTGATGACGTAGTTGATGGTGACCTCGGCAGCAGTACCGGCGGTGGTGGGCACTGCGATGGTGAACACCGCGTGCTTCTTTGTGGGAGCAACACCTTCCAGAGAGCGGACGTCCGCAAACTCGGGGTTATTGATGATGATGCCGATGGCCTTTGCGGTATCCATGGAGGAGCCGCCGCCAATGGTCACGATGCAGTCAGCCTCGGCAGCCTTGAAGGCAGCCACGCCGTCCTGTACGTTGGCGATGGTGGGGTTGGGCTTGATCTCGCTGTAAACAGCGTAGGCAAAGTTTGCGGCATCCAGCAGGTCGGTGACCTTTTTGGTAACGCCAAACTTGATTAGGTCGGGGTCGGAGCAGACGAAAGCCTTCTTGTAGCCACGGGCGGTCAGCTCGGGAACGATGTTCTCGATAGCACCGTGGCCGTGGTAGGAGATGGTATTCAGAACAATGCGGTCAGCCATAATACAAATCCTCCAAATCTGTTTGCAGCCGCCTTTCCGGCGGCGTTCCTCTACGTTTCAGCATAGCACATCGTCAAAAAATTTGCAATGCAAAATTGTTTAAATTTGTAGTATATTTTTATACTTGTGTATTATTTTCTATCATCTTTGTCTGTTTTCCGGCATTGTTATCCCCTGCAAAAAAACAATCCTTGCCAAATTGCCGTGCCTGTGTTATACTATTTTAGCAACCTTTGCTGGTGTGGCGCAATGGCAGCGCAACTGATTTGTAATCAGTGGGTTGCAGGTTCAACTCCTGTCACCAGCTCCAAGAAAAGTCCTGCGATATACCGCTAGAATAGCGGCGTGTATCGTGGGATTTTTGCTTTTATATGTGTTGTGAAATGCCTGAAATTATGTCATAATCCAACAAACAAGCTAACAAATCCGTATTTTATCTTCTTTATATCACACTTTTTAACACACTTCTGCGTCACTCGCGTTGTCAGGTACTGCCCGGGGCAACGATCAGCAGCGCTAAAAGGCGTTTAAGGTGTTCCCCCGCAAACAGTTTTGGTGTATAATGGTAAAAACGCACCCATATCAAAGGAGGAACCAAGCATGATCCAATTCGGTCTACGTCTGCACGACGCAGAAAAGCTGCCCATTGAACAGGTGCTGCCGCTGGTACGCCAGAAGGGCTTTTCCTGCGTGCATCTGGCGCTGAGCAAATCCCTGAAGGAGGTGCCCAACACCCCCTCTGCCCTCACCCCCGGCTACGCGGCCTATCTGCGCCGCCTGTTTGCCAAAAACGAGCTGGACATTGCGGTGCTGGGCAACTACCTGAATCTGGCGCACCCGGATGCGGCTGCCCTGCACGCCATTCAGGAAAAGTACTATGCGCATATCCGCTTTGCCAGCCTGCTGGGCTGCGGCATGGTGGGCACCGAGACCGGTGCACCCAACGCGGAGTACAAGTTCTGCCCGGAGTGCCGCAGCGATGCCGCCCTTGCTACCTTTATCAAGAACTTCAAGCCGGTGGTGCGCTGCGCCGAGCAGTACGGCGTGACCATTGCCATTGAGCCGGTGGTCAGACACATTGTGTATGACGCCCGCCGCGCCCGCACCGTGCTGGACGAGATCGGCAGCCCCAATCTGCAGATTCTGCTCGACCCGGTGAACCTTTTGAACATGGAAAACGTAGACCAGCGGGAGGAAGTGTTCGCCGAGACCATTGAGCTGCTGGGCAAGGATGTGGCCATGATCCACTTCAAGGACTTTTTGCTGCAGGACGCCGACGGGCAGCTGGCTGCCACCGGTGCCGGACAGGGCGGTATGGGCGACTACCGCACCATTCTGCGGTTTGCCAAGGAACAGAAGCCCTATGTGTTCGCCACCTTGGAGAACACCACCCCGGAAAACGCAGTCCAGTGCCTGCAATATCTGCAAAAACAGTACGACGAGTGCTGATAACAAATTGAACTGCACGCTGCTATCCGCAGCAGCTGGTGTTTTCATAGTATGAAAAAAGTCTGAACCGGTGGCTCATGCCTCAGTTCAGACTTTTTTGTTATTCTATGCCTTTATCTGCCAGCGGCAAAGGCTCAGGCCTTCGTAGCCTGAAAGCTGATCTGCTCAATGGCCTCGTTGAGAATACTAAAATTGAGAATTATTTGTCGAATTTCGGAAGGTGCGGAGCAGGCACCCCTGCCCCCCTAGTGAAAGCAAAACGGCCTGAGCCCTGTACCATACAGGATCCAGACCGTTCCGATTGCTTTACTTCTGCTCTTTGTCCACTACCTGGATTTTGCCCTTCTTCCACAGCACATAGGAAGTCAGGATGCCGATGGGCAGCATCACGATGATAAAGATGCCCACAAGTCCGCCCAGCACGGAACCGTAGCCCGCAAGGCGTGCGGCAAGGGAAACCACCGTCATGATGATCAGCACCGGAAGCACCCCCTTGATGCCACCCTTGACCACCTTGCTGCCGCTGGACGAGCTGGCGAACAGACCCAGCGCCATGGAGCCGAACAGGGCCGGCAGCAGGTAGCCGGAGGCCGTCTTGACGGCGGGCAGCTCGAATACCGGGCTGATGAAGGAGGCGCACACCGCTGCCAGCGTCAGGATGGCAACGGTCATCAGGGAGGAGACCGCAACAGCCACCGAGGCAATGGCCTCACCCTCCGGGGTGTTGGGCTGCTTTTTGGTCAGGTTCATGGCGTTTGCCGCCACCGGGAGCTTCAGGTTCATAATGTTGCCGGTGATGAAGGCCAGATAGGCCGAGCAGCCCAGAATGGGGGTGTAGCTCAGTGCTTCCGAAAAGCCCACCGGGATGTAGATGAGCAGGATGGAAAAGGTGTTCACGTTGAACACCTCGCCCAGAGACGGGATGCTGTCGTAGGCAGCCAGCACCACAAAGGGCAGCGCCACCATGTAAATGAGGGCGATCAGGGTACCCACACGGCCCCAGCGGTGCGCCCAGCTCTGGAAGGAGTCCATTTTGGTCTCAATCTTTGCTTTGCTCATGTCCGTTTCCCTCCTCAACCGAAAATCCGTACCCACGCCAGCGACGAGATCAGACCGCCCAGCATGGAGAATGCCATCACGAAGTTATTGAGCCATGCAAGACCCGGGCGCTTTGCCAGCACGCCCACACCAATGGCGATCACAAGACCGGTGATCATAACGGCAGCCTGCACATTGTCAGTGAACAGCAGAATGGGAATGTATACCGAGAACATCACAAGCATGAACACGCCGGACAGCACGTTTTTCCAGGTGCTGCCGCCGTTTTCGGCTGCAGAGCGGTCCACGCTCTTGCACAGCTTTTTGCCGAGGGGCAGCAGGATCAGAAAGCCGCTCAGCATACCCACGCTCATCAGGATCATCACCACGCCGAACTGCCGTCCGGTGGCGCTTTCCAGCATTTCCGCAGAGGATGCATAGCCCAGCACCTGCGCAATGGAGCTGGAGATCATAGTCTCGTAGGACAGAGAACCGATGACCGACAGCCGCCACCATGCCCACACGCTGCCCAGAACCGCAATGAGCACGAACAGGCCCACCACGATGGAAAGGCTGGGTACAACAGAGAATATCAGGCTGGATTTGATCACGTTGCTCAGTTCCTTGCGGGTAATGCCCAGCTCCAGACAGTGGTCGTAGGCCTTTTTGAGGTAGACCAGCGAGAATGCGGAAATGTAAAAAAGACCGCCGATGACCAGCGCCAGCAGCAGCGGGCTCTGGATGATATCTTTCATGGTTGCCATAGATTGTCCTTCCTATAAATACAGAATAAACGAAAAAAAGCGGGTATTTTCTGCCCGCCGTCCTCGTGATACGGACAGGATACCGAAAAAAGCAGTTTCTGTCAAATGAGTATGACTAAAGTGTGAACAGCTTTTGGATACATTTCCGGCAGGAGAAGCAGCAAAAAGCCTTTGCCGTGTTAAAATAATAAAGTGTTGACTGCCGGTCACTTTGCTTCCGTTGAAAATTGCACAAATTTTAAAGAAAATTTCTGTCGTTCTACCGAAAGCAGCAGGCATAGGCAAGGTGTTTTTCTGCCTTGCCCTTGTCGGTGTATCAGGTCTTTTTTCGTGAAATACAAAGCAAAAAAGGGAGTTCCGTCCCGGACCAATGTCCGGGCAGAGCTCCCTTTTCACTTATTTTATTATGTCTTACTCGGCTTCCAAATCCTGCAAGGTCAGCTTGTCGGCGGTGTAGCCGTTGTCCTCCCTGTTCAGGACAGCTTGATCTTCAAATCAGCCAGCAGATTTACCGCCTCCGGCAGCGAGAACCTGGCATCCTTCATGCGGCTGCCCAGAATATCCACCTTATAGCCCGTGGCGTCCCGGAAATCCGCTTTGCGCAGATCGCACTGGTAGAACTCCGTTTCGTGCAGCTCTGTGCCCTTGAAACTTGCCAGTTGCATCTCGCACTTGGCAAACATGGAGCCTACGATCTCGTTGCCGTTTGAAAAATCAAAGCGGTTGAAGTTCATTTCGGTAAAGGTGTTGTATTTCAGGCTGCAGTCCTTCAGGGTGTGGATAGGGTCTGGGAATGCGCCGTTTGACAGCAACGATGCCCACTCGATCTCCTGCAGGCGGCAGTCCTCAAAATCCAGCGACTGCACTGAGGAGGACACGCTCCGCAGCCCGGTGATCTCGCACCGCACGAACCGACACTCGTTCAGGGTGGTGTGGTCCAGCTCACATTTTGAAAAAGAGCAGTCCACAAATACGCAGTCCGCAAAATCGCAGCTTTCAAAGGCTTCCCCTGCAAATGACAGGCCGGTAAACCGTTCACCTTCGCAATAACGTTCTGTCATAGCCTTCCCCTTTTTATCGCAGTTCTTCCAGCAGGGCGGTGCAGCCCTCCAGCACATCCTGCCATGTGGCTTCAAAGTCCCCGGTGTACCACGGGTCTGCCACATCGCCGGGGCGGCGGGTGTGATCCATCAGCAGCGAGACTTTGTGCTCTGGGTCACCCCACACAAACCGTGCCATGTTCCGCAGGTTGTTGTGATCCATGGCGATAAGATAATCGTAAGTCTCGTAGTCCCGCCGGGTCATCTGCCGGGCGGTCTTACCCGCGCAGGAGATGCCGTGCTCCGCCAGCTTGCGCCGGGCAGGCGGATAGACCGGGTTGCCGATTTCCTCGGTGCTTGTGGCAGCTGAGGCAATTTCAAACTGCGCGGAAAGCCCAGCCTTTTCCACTAAGTCCTTCATCACAAATTCTGCCATGGGGCTGCGGCAGATATTGCCGTGGCAAACAAACAACACCTTTTTCATCTTACTCCCCCAGCACCTCACCCAGTGCCAGCACAGCGTTACGGACGCACTCCGGGCAGGGGCACAGCGGTGCACCGGTCTCCACACCCTTCAGATCTTTACAAATGGTAGCACCGCATTTTTCCTGAAAGTTTTGCAGCAGTTCCTTGGAAATGCGGGGCGTGCCCTTGCCGTCGGTGGCAGCACCCGCCACCATCACTGCGCCGATGAGTGCGCCGCAGGTGCTTTCCATGCAGCCCATACCGGCGGCATAGCCTGCGCCCAGCTTCATCAGGGTGTCGGCATCCACCGGCAGCTTATCCTCAAATGCTTTCAGCACCGCCTGCGCGCAATTGCACTGTCCGGCAGCTTTCCATGCGGCAGCCTGCGCTGCCCGTTCTTCGATGTTCATTTTACAGTCCTCATCTTTCTTTGATCCGTTCCGGTTCATTGCGTTCAGTATACCACGCTTTTCCCCTGCGGAAAAGATTCCGCCCCCATAAAGCCCTATTTCCGGGATCAGTTCCTACACCACCACATACAGCATAGCTCCGGCAAAAAGGTCAAGAACCTTTGTTCACCTTGTGCCCTCCTGCGGCTTCAACGCCCTTTTGCGGTATTGCAGAGGGCTTTGCCCGGTGGCTTTTGCAAAGCGGGTGGAAAAGTTGCTGGCATCGCCAAAACCTACCTCCTGTGCGATCTCGCTGACGCTGTGGTCGGTGAGGACAAGCAGTTCCTTTGCCTGGGTGATGCGGAAGTTGACCAGATAGTTATACGGCGTTGTGCCCATATACCGCCGGAACAGGCGAAGAAAATAGCTTTTGCTCATGTGCGCCTCTGCCAGCAGGTCGGCAAGGTAAAGCTCTTTCTGGTAATTCTTGCTCAGGGTCTCTGCAGCCTGCAAAATGACCTGCCGTGCGCTGGTGGCTTCGGCCTGTGCAAGGATGCTCCGGGCGCACAGCGCCAGCATCTCATGCAGCGCCAGCCCCATGGTCACCATGCTGTCCACGGTGCTGCGCTCCATCTGCCCTAAAAGTGTTTCAAACAATTCCTGCATCTTGACCCCGGTGAGCTGCACCGGGGTCAGTTTTTTGCCAGGAAGCAGCAGCGGCTCCATGGCGGCAACCCCTGCGCCGTCCAGATGCACCCAATAATGATGCCAGCAGCTTTGCCCCGGGGCGGTGCAGTAGCTCTGCGGGGTGCGGCAGTTCAGCAGCAGCGCCAGCCCGGTGCTGAGCACCACATGGCTTTCCCCCTGCTCGATGAGCCCTGCACCCCGGAGGGTATAAAACAGAAGGTAGCTTTCTTTATCGGTGCGGGCAGTGGAAAAATGCTGCTGGGCATAGAACACCCCCGCCTCGGTGCAGTAATAGGGCTGTGCCAGCTCTGCTTCGCTGGGAGTGGTGCGTTTCCAGACGCTTTCCGGGGTCACATCCATGTTGTAGGTCAGCATTTTCTGTTTCCTCTCTTTCCGAGGTGTATCTGAAAACAAAGAAAATGACGAATATTTCGCAAGCACAAGCGGGATTTAAGGCAAATAGCCGCAGGAATCCTTTGTGGATTTCAAGGCTGTTTAACGCAAAATCCAGCTGTGCTTGTAGAAATAGACTAAATTTTCGACTTTTCAGATACACCCTAGGTTCAGTATAGCGCACCAGCCTTTGCATTGCAAGAGTAGACTTTTCACAAAGAATGTGTCACCTTTGCGGATGGAATTGCCCGCATTATACCGCTATACTGGTAGCAGTCAAAGCCACACAGGAGGCGCATTATGCACAAAAATTATCTTGCCATCGACATTGGTGCGTCCAGCGGGCGGCACATTGTCGGATGGATGGAGAACGGCGTTCTCCGCACCGAGGAAGTGTATCGGTTCCCCAACAGCGTCCAACGGGTGGACGGTCATCTGGAATGGGACATCGACAGCCTGTTTATCAACGTGAAGCAGGGCATCCGGGAAGCGTTTGCAAAGTTCCCGGAAATTGAGAGCCTTTCCATCGACACATGGGCGGTGGACTATGTGCTGCTGAAAAACGGCAATCTCCTCTCCTCTGTCTACGCCTACCGGGATGACCGGACACAGGCCGTGATCCCCGAAGTCCACAGCATCCTGCCCTTCGCGCAGCTCTACCGGCGCACCGGCATCCAGTTCCAGCCCTTCAACAGCATTTATCAGCTGTACGCTGACAAAAAAGCCGGACGGCTGACAGAAGCCGAGGACTTTTTGATGATCCCGGAATATCTGCTGTGGAAGCTCTGCGGCGTAAAGGCGCGGGAGTACACCAACGCTACCTCCACCGGCCTTGTGAATGCTCAGACCGGGGAATATGATCCGGAAATTTTACAGGCGCTTGGCCTGCCGGAAACGATGTTCCCCAAGCTGACGGCTCCCGGTACGGTGCTGGACCCGTTGAAGGCGGACATTGCCGCCGAGGTGGGCGGGCAGACCAAGGTGGTGCTGTGCGCCACCCACGACACCGCCAGCGCCGTGGAGGGCATCCCCATGGAGCAGGGCGATGCGCCGTTTTTGTCCTCCGGTACATGGAGTCTGCTAGGGGTCAAGCTGGCAAAGCCCATCACCAACCCGGAAAGCTGCCGCGCAAACTTTACCAACGAGGGCGGCGTGGGGTACATCCGCTACCTGAAAAACATCATGGGTCTGTGGATCATCCAGTGTGTGCAAAAACAGCTGGGCATCTCCTTTGCCCAGATGGTGGAGCTGGCCAAGACCAGCCCCTATACCCGCATTTTTGATGTAAACGCAGCCCGTTTCTCCGCGCCGCAGGACATGCGCGCGGAAATCAGAGCCGCCCTTGCCGAGACCGGTGAAGTCCCTGCCACGGATGCCGACCTCATCAACAGCATCTACCATTCGCTGGCGTACTGCTACGGGGAAGCTTTCCGGGAGCTGGAAGCCCTCACCGGCCAGCACTGGGATAAACTCTACATCGCAGGCGGCGGCGCAAAGAACGCTACCCTGAACGAGCTGACCGCTCACTATACCGGAAAACAGGTGGTGGCGCTGCCCATCGAGGCCACCGCCATCGGCAATTTGAAGATCCAGATGAGTATTTCTAAAGGAGGAACCGTATGAGTTACGCAGAAGCAAAAGCCCGCTACGCTGCCATTGGCGTGGACACCGAAGCTGCCATTGCCCGGTTAAAGACCGTGCCTATCTCCCTGCACTGCTGGCAGGGAGATGACGTCCGTGGCTTTGATACCGACCCCACCAAGCCCCTGACCGGCGGCATCCAAACCACCGGCAACTACCCCGGCCGTGCCCGCACCCCGGAGGAACTGATGGCAGATATGGACAAGGTGCTGTCCCTCTGCCCCGGCACCAAAAAAATCAACCTCCATGCCTCCTATGCCATTTTTGACGAGGAGAACCCGTGGGTAGACCGGGACAAACTGGAGCCGAAGCACTTTAAAAAATGGGTAGATTTTTGCAAGGCAAGAGGGCTGGGTGCAGACTTCAACCCCACCTTTTTCTCCCACCCCAAGTGCGACCCGCTGACCCTTGCCAGCCCCAACGAGGAGACCCGGAAATTTTGGGTGGAACACGGCAAGGCCTGCATCCGCATCAGTCAGTATCTGGCCGAGGAGCTGGGGCAGCCCTGCACCATGAACATCTGGACGGGCGACGGCTTCAAGGACGTGCCGGCGGACCGCAAAGGCCCCCGCGACCGCTACAAGGCCAGCATCGACGAAATTTTGAGCGAGCCTTACGACTTCAAGCTGGTGAAGCCCTGCATCGAGAGCAAGGTGTTCGGCATCGGCGTAGAGGCGTACACCGTGGGCAGTGCCGAGTTTGCCCTGAGCTACGCCGCCTTCAACCGGGAAAAGTGCATTCCGCTGATGGATAACGGCCACTACCATCCCACCGAGGTGGTCAGCGATAAGATCCCCGCCCTGCTGGCCTTCTTCCCGGAGATTGCCCTCCACATCACCCGCCCCATCCGCTGGGACTCCGACCATGTGGTGCTGTTTGACGATGAAACGAAGGAGATTTGCAAGGAGATCGTGCGCTGCGGCGGTCTGGACGGCCGGGTGAACATTGCACTGGATTACTTTGACGCTTCCATCAACCGCATCTCCGCATGGACGGTGGGCTTCCGCAACGTGGAAAAGGCGCTGCTGTCTGCCCTGTGCACCCCGCACACGGCGCTGAAGGAGCTGCAGGACACCAATCAGTTCACCGAGCTGATGGTGCGGCAAGAGGAGCTGAAGACCCTGCCTTTTGGGGAAGTCTGGGACGAATACTGCCGCCGGAACGGTGTGCCGGTGGACGGTGCATGGTTTGAGGAAGTAAAGAAATACGAGCAGAACGTGCTGAGCAAGCGCATTTGAATGAGAGAGGTTTTTGAAGATGGGTATTCTGGATATTGAGATCGTAAAAGGCTTTATGCGGATGTGCAACGATGGCTGGCTACAGGGCTGGCACGAGCGCAACGGCGGCAACCTGACCTACCGCATGAAGGAAGAGGAAGTGGCACAGTGCCGCCCCTTCTTTGACCCGCAGCCCCGCGAATGGGTGAACATGGGCGTGCAGGCCGATAATCTGGCGGGTGAGTATTTCATCACCACCGGCTCCGGCAAGTTTTTCCGCAACGTAGAGCCGGACCCTGTCCACAGCATCGGTATTGTGGAGATCAACGACAAGGGCGACAGCTGGCGCATCGTCTGGGGTCTGGAAGATGGCGCAAAGCCCACCAGTGAGTTCCCCAGCCACTTCATGAACCACAGTGTCCGCAAGGCTGCCACCAATGGCGCAAACCGTGTTATCTACCACTGCCACGCCACCAACGTGATCGCCCTGACCTACATCCTGCCCCTGACCGACCGGGACTTCACCCGTGCGCTGTGGCAGAGCGCCACCGAGTGTCCGGTGGTGTTCCCGGAGGGCGTGGGTGTCTGCCCGTGGATGGTGCCCGGCGGGGCAGACATTGCCATGGCCACCAGCGAGTTGATGAAGACTTATCAGGCCGCCATCTGGGCACAGCACGGTCTGTTTGCCTCCGGCCCGGACTTTGACATCACCTTTGGTCTGGCCCACACCATTGAAAAGAGCGCAGAAATCTACGTCAAGGTGCTCTCCATGGGCGGCGGCATCATCCGGCAGACCATCACCGATGACGACCTGCGCGCCATCGCCCGCGACTTTGGTGTGACCCTGAACGAGAAGTTCCTCAACTGAGCTATTTTCCCCCATTTTTCTTCATCCTAGCAGAACAGGCATCCTGTCCGATACCGCCAAATGGTATCGCAGGATGCCTGTTCTGCTTTATGTTTCCCGGAACTCCATAGGTGTTTTTCCGGCGACCTGCTGAAAGACTGCGCTGAAATAATTGCGGGTGGCAAAGCCAAGCTGCTCGGAAATTTCCCGGACGCTGAGCGGTGTACTTTTCAGCAGAACTTTCGCACGTTCGACCTTTGCAAACTTTACATAGTTCGTCACGCTCAGACCGGTTTCTTCCTTGAATTTGTGGGTGAGGTAATATTCCGTGTAGCCCACCAGCACGGCAAGATCTTCCGCTACGATCTTTTTGTCCAGATTCATCTCGATGTAATCCACACATTTCTGGATCTGCATACTGAGGTTCGGGTTCGTCCGGTGCTTGTGGACCCGCCGGATGAAGTCATCGTACATCATCATTGCAAGCGGGTTCAGTTCATCCAGCGATTTTGCCGATTCTGCCGCCTGAATGTAGCTGTCCCCAAGCGAATATGCCTCCTCCGGGGAAAGGCCACCCTCAATGGCGGCACGGCAGACCAGAGAGGTGAACACGATGATGGAGGTCTTGCTCTGGCGTAGCACATCGCTGCTCTGCACCGGTACACCTGCACTTATGCTCATACAGTTGGAAAGCGCCTGCTTGTAATTCATATCTCCGGTGCGGACCATCTGCAGCATTCCCTGCTCTGCCATCCAGACTTTATACCGGTCGTGGGGGATGGCAGAGCTTTTCAGCCGCTCCTCCTGTGCTGTGCTACTGTTGACACAGCTCAGTTCCAACCGCTGCCCGGTCAGGCAGTAGTGCATCATCAGCAGATAGCGGTTCATAATGGTGTTTTGCAGGGTAGGAACTTTTTCAAGGGCTTTGTAAAGCTGGATCGTCCATGCCACACTGATCTCCAGCTTGCTGTAATATTTCAGTCCTTCCTCGATCCCGCGCATTGTCACATCCCGATGGAACACCGGCCCGATGACCCAGACGCGCTTCAGTTTTCCCTCTTCCTTTTCAAAGGCTGCTCCCCACAAAAGCCCCAGAGCCGTCCCCAAGGTAACGGGGACATCGTCCCGGTTCCCATGCTCCAGCATCCGCTGTTTGCAGCCGAACAGCTCAAATGCGCTGGCAAGAAAGGCCTCGTCCGGGCAGTTGCTCCGTAGTAGCTTTCCCTTTGCATCATAGCACCATGTATAAACATTGCCGCCGCACTGGACAAGCTCGGAAAACAGCATCATATTCTGGAGAACATCCACGTGTAACCCCTCCGGCTCATTGACTCATTGATAGAAATAGTATATCATACTTCCGCCGTTTTTTCTACCGATGCCCGGAACCCCCTCTCAAGCTCCGCAATACTCCCCCAGCACCGCAAGGCTGGGCTTTGCGGTCCGTTCCATGGTTTCACGGTTCACGGCGATCAGGCCGAACTGCATGGCATAGCCCTTCTGCCACTCAAAGTTGTCCATCAGGCTCCAATGGAAGTAGCCCTTCACCGGGATGCCGTCGGCAATGCAGTGTTGCACGCCGTCCAGTGCCTGCCGGATAAACGCCACACGGCGGGTGTCATCGGCGGTGGCAATGCCGTTTTCGGTCACGATGAGATCGCCCTTGAATTTCTCTGCCACCTTGCGGAGAACGTGCTCCAGTGCCTGCGGGTAAACCTCGTAATCCATCTGGGTCAGCTCTGCGCCCTCCGGTGCCGGCAGCTGCCCCTGCGGGCCGTAAAGGGTGCGGGTGTAGTTCTGCACACCTAAGAAATCATCCTCTTTGATGTAGGGCAGATAATGGGTGAACTCCTCCTGCCATGCGGCCTCGGCAAAGGCTTCGCCGCCGGGCTGTGCCTGCAAGTCGTGCAGAGAGAGGGTCAGGCCAACCTTGACCTGCGGGCAAATGGCCTTGATGGCATCCCGTGCGGCTGCATGGGCGCGCAGCACCAGCAGATCGCCCTCTGGGGTGCGCTCGCTGACAAAGATCTGCGGCTGGGGTGTGCCGAACACCTGTGCGTTCTCCATGGCAGCATACTTCATGTTTTCCATCATCTTCTGGAAGTTCATGCCCACCTGCACCGTGCCCTCGGCAGACTTTCCGGCTGCGGCGGCATTCTTGGCAGCCTGTTCTGCCATCAGACGGAACCGCTTGGAGATGGCTGCCAGCTGCAAGCCCATGTTGGCTTCGTTGATGGTGCAGACATAATGCAGCTCACTGCCCAGCTGCTCCATGACATAGGCTGCATAGTGCTTAAAGTCCTCGACCGTGGACTCTGCTTCCCAGCCGCCCTTGCAGATGAGCCACTTGGGGCTGGTGAAGTGCAGCAGAGTCACCACCGGTTCTACACCATGCGCTTTGCAGCAGGCGATCACCTTGCGGTAGTGTTCAATGGCTTCCGGGTCGAACGTTCCTTCCTCCGGCTCCACCCGTGCCCACTCGATGGAAAAGCGGTAGGCGTTCAGCCCGGCATCGGCCAGCAGCTTAATATCTTCTTCGTACCGATGATAATGGTCGCAGGCAATGCCGCTGGGCTCCGTAAAGCTGGAATGGGGCAGCTGCTCCTGTGCCCAGTAGTCGCTGTTGGTATTGTTACCCTCTACCTGATGGGCTGCTGTTGCAGCACCGATGAAAAAGCCTTTTTCAAATTTCTGCATGATGGTTCTCCTTTTATTCAGAAGCCGAGTTTTCTCTTGTTCCTATTGTAACAGGTCTGCACGGTTCAAAAAGGATAATTTTTCACGTTATTGGTGAATTTTTCGTTGAGTGGTCAGAACTGCGCGAATTTTTATCCTCAATTCAAGTTTTTTGTCCGGCAGTACCTGTTGCATTCTGTTATTCTGGTGTCAAGAAAAGCGGAAACCGGTTCACACAAAAAAGGAGGAAAAATCATTATGTTCCAAAAGAAACCCAGCGCCAGTGAGGTAGACGGCGTCCAGTACCGCCGCGCCAAAACCTGGCAGATCATCTGCTACGCCTGCAACGCCTTTGTGGGCATGAGCGTCTATTCCCTGATCGGTATGGCAAGTTATTCTGCCAGCATCGGCTACGGCATCACCACTGCAACCGTCGGCATCATCCTGATGCTGGCCCGCATTCTGGACGGCTTTACCGACCCGCTGCTGGCATTCGTCTACGACCGCGTCAACACCCGTTTCGGTAAGCTGCGCGTTCTGCTGATCAGTGGCTACCTGATCGAGGCAGTCGGCCTGCTGTGCATGTTCAACCTGTGCTCCAGCAAGGGCTTCGGCCTGCCGGTGTTTGCCCTGACTTACATTATCTACATCATCGGCTACACCATCACCAACATGACCGCCCAGACCCTGCCCGCCATCATGACCAACGATCCCCGGCAGCGTCCCACCATCGGTGTCTGGACCACTGCACTGAACTACGCCGTGCCCATGGGCATGAGCATGCTGATCTACACCGTCATCCTGCCCAAGTGCGGCGGCACCTTTAATCAGGACTTCCTCAGCACCGTCTGCACCATCGTCCTGATCTTTGCCGGTATCGGCACCCTGATCGTCTGCGCTGGTATCTCCGCTTACGACAAGCCCGAAAACTTTGAGGGCACCAACAAAAAGCACAATCCGCTGAAAATTGCGGATATTCTTGAGGTGCTCAAGCACAACAAGCCCCTGCAGTGCTACATCGCCTCCAACGCTTCCGATAAGCTGGCACAGCAGGTGGGCAGTCAGGCCATCATCAACACGATGCTGAACGGCATCCTCATCGGCAACATGGGTCTTGCTACCGCCCTTAGCGTCATCAGCATGGTTCCCTCCATCTTCTTTGCGGCCTTCGGCGCAAAGTATGTGGGCAAAAAAGGCAGCAAGAAGGGCATCGTGACCTGGACCTGCATCAGCATGGCCATCACCGCTGTGCTGATTTTGTTCTTCATCTTCACGGATACCCGTCAGATTGGTGTGATCGGCAGCTGGAACATGATCGTTTATGTCCTGCTGACCCTGCTGCAGAACGGTTCCAATATGTGCATCACCACCTCCAACACCTCTTACATGGCTGACACCATCGACTACGAGCTGGACCGCAGCGGCCGTTACATCCCGGCGGTAGTCTCCGGTACTTACAGCCTGATCGACAAGCTCATCACCTCGGTGGCTGCCGTCATCGCCACCGCAGCCGTGGCCGTTCTGGGCTACACCACCACCATGCCTCAGCCCACGGATGCCTACACCTCCGGCATCTTCTGGATGACCCTTGCCATCAAGTACGGTCTGCCGATGCTGGGCTGGGTCGTCACCCTGCTCGCCATGGTGGGCTGCCCCCTGACCAAGGAGGAAATGGTCAACGTCCAGAAGCGCATCGCAGATAAAAAAGACGCCCTTCGCCATGAAGTAATTGCAGAACATATGCAGTAACACCCTGCAAAGACCGAAAGGGCTCATGCGCTCTTTCGGTTTTTGCTGATTCTGTTCATCTTTTATAAAGGAGTTTTTACCATGAGCAAGACCATCCTGCTGAATCATAGCGACTGGCATTTTACCAAGGAGAACCCCGGCATCCCCGCCGCTGTTATGGGCGAGGCTGTCACTCTGCCCCACACCTGGAACGCGGTGGACGGTCAGGACGGCGGCAACGATTACTACCGCGGCACCTGCTGGTATACACTGGCCCTGACAAAGCCCGCCATCCCGGCAGGCGGCAAGGCTGTTTTGCAGCTGGACGGCGCAGCCATGACCGCCGCCGTTTACCTGAACGGGGAAAAACTGGCCGAGCACAAGGGCGGCTACTCCACCTTCCGGGTGGACCTGACCAACCACCTGAAAGACGAGAACCTGCTGGCCATCAGCGTGGACAACCGCGACAACGACACCGTGTACCCCCAGAAGGCAGACTTTACCTTCTACGGCGGCATTTACCGGGATGTGACCCTGCACATCGTTCCCGCAGAGCACTTTTCCCTGCCCGCTAATGGCGCCCCGGCACTAAAGGTGACCCCCATCGTCACCGACCTTGCCGCCAAGACCGTTGAAGTTACTGTGGAAGCTGCCGTGGTGGGCGCACAGAGCGTAACCTTTGCGCTGGAAGGCCAGAGCATCACCGCCCCGGTGGAAGACGGCACTGCAAAGGCTGTTTTCACCCTGCACGATGCCCATCTGTGGGATGGCGTGGAGGACCCCTTCCTTTACACCGTTTCCGCCAAGCTGGACAACGGCGAGGAAGCTTCCGCCCGGTTCGGCTGCCGGAAATTTGAGTTTGACCCACAGAAGGGCTTTATCCTGAACGGCCGCAGCTATCCGCTGCGGGGCGTTTCCCGCCATCAGGACCGCAAGGGGGCCGGCAATGCCCTGACCAACGAAATGATGGAGGAGGATATTTCCATCATTCTGGAAATGGGTGCCAACACCATCCGTCTGGCCCACTATCAGCACGCACAGTATTTCTACGACCTGTGTGATGAAAAGGGTCTTGTCATCTGGGCAGAGATTCCCTACATCACCATGCACATGACCAACGGCCGTGCCAACACCCTGACCCAGATGGAGGAACTGATCGTCCAGAACTACAACCACCCCTGCATTGCTGTGTGGGGCCTGTCCAACGAGATCACCGCAGCATCTGCTGTCAACGAGGATCTGCTGGAAAACCACCGTCTGCTGAACGAACTGGCCCACAAGCTGGACCCCACCCGCAAGACCACCATGGCAAATGTGTTCATGTTGGGCATCGACAGCCCCATTCTGGAGATCCCGGACGTGAACAGCTACAACCTCTACTTCGGCTGGTATCTGGGCGAATTGGAGCAGAACGACGAGTTCTTTGACAAGTACCATGCGGATTACCCGGACCGGTGCATCGGTCTGGCGGAGTACGGTGCAGATGCCAACCCCCAGTACCAGAGCAGCCACCCGGAAAAGGGCGACTACACCGAGAGCTACCAGTGCATTTACCACGAGCACATGGCAAGGATGATTGCCGACCGTCCTTGGCTGTGGGCGACCCATGTGTGGAATATGTTCGACTTTGCCGCCGATGGCCGGGACGAGGGCGGCAAGCACGGCGAAAACCAGAAGGGTCTTGTCACCTTTGACCGCAAGCTGAAAAAAGACCCCTTCTATCTCTACAAGGCCTACTGGAGCAAGGAGCCCTTCGTGCACCTGTGCGGCAGCCGCTATGTGGACCGCGCCGAGGATGTGACCGAGATCAAGGTCTACTCCAATCTGCCAGAGGTCTCGCTGTACAAGGACGGTCAGCTGGTGGAGACTAAGCAGGGCGACAAGGTGTTCGCCTTCCAGCTGCCCATTACCGGCAAGCACAGCATTGAGGCGCGCTCCGGCGAGCACAGCAGCGTAATTCTGGTGAACAAGGTGGACACCCCCAACCCGGACTACGCCATGGACAACCGCAAGAATGTGACCAACTGGTTTGACGGGGAGCTGGATGCCAGCTGCTGGTCGGTGAAGGACAACATGGCCAAAGCCATGGCAGACCCCAAGGCTGGCCCCATCCTGAAGCAGATCTCCGATAAGGCCGCCGCTGCCCGCGGCGATGTTGCCGCTGCCGTGAAAGACAACCCGGCTCTGGTGGCCATGATGGAGCGTGCCATGCAGCGGATGACCATTGAATCCATGCTGATGCAGGCGGGTGCTTCGGAGGAGGACATCAAGCAACTGAACCGTGTATTGCAGGGCATTTCTAAGGAGTGATCTTTGATGAAAACAACCTATTGTAATCCTCTTGATCTGGGCTACCGTTACCAGCACATGAAGGAAGGCCCGCGCGTGGCGGGTTTCCGGGAGGGCGCAGACCCGACACTGGTCTATTTCAAGGGCAAATATTATCTCTTTGTTTCCATGTCGGCAGGGTTCTGGTACTCGGAGGATCTTCTGGATTGGAACTTCCATGCAGACCCCGACCTGCTGATCTATGACTACGCACCGGATGTGCGGCAGGTGGGCAATTACCTCTACTTCTGCGCCAGCCGCAAGGGGCGCAACTGCCCCATTCTGCGCACCGCTGACCCCCTGACCGAGCCGTTTACCGAGGTTTCCGCGCCCTTTGCTTTCTGGGACCCGGATCTGTTCTGCGATGACGATGGCCGGGTGTACTTCTACTGGGGCTGCTCCAATGTTACCCCCATCTACGGCGTGGAACTGGACCCGGACACCATGACCCCCATCGGGGAAAAGCAGGAGCTGATCTTCGGCAATGAAACTGCCCTTGGCTACGAGCGCCCCGGCAACAACGGCATTGTGGACCGGGAAGCCAACGTGCTGTACCAGTCCATGAAGCAGTTCTATAACCCCAAGACCGGCAAGCTGAATCTGCCGCCGCAGATGGCAAACATCCCCGGCCTGAGTGCCGAAAGCCTGACTGCCATGTTCAACGCCATCGGCAAGCCCTACATTGAGGGTGCGTTCATGACAAAGCACGGCGACACCTACTATCTGCAGTACGCCTGCCCCGGCACCCAGTACAACACCTACGCCGATGGTGTATACACCTCCCGTTCTCCGCTGGGTCCCTTTGTGCGGCAGGCATCCAATCCGTTTTCCGCAAAGCCCGGTGGATTCATCACCGGCGCAGGCCACGGCAGCACCATTGCCGACATCTACGGCAACTGGTGGCACGCCTCCACCATGCGCATTTCCGTCAACTATGACTTTGAGCGCCGGGTGGGGCTGTTCCCTGCCGGGTTCGACAAGGACGGCGTGCTTTACTGCAACCAGAACTTTGCCGATTACCCCCACCGCATCCCGGCAGACCGCTTTGATGCCGCCAGACAGCAGCCGGAATGGATGCTGCTGAGCTACAAAAAGCCGGTCACGGCCTCCAGCACCGCAGAAAACAGCAGCCCGGAATGGGCAGTCAATGAGGACTGCCGCAGCTGGTGGAGCGCCGCCGGTGCAGAGCCGGGTGAATGGCTGTGTGTGGATCTTGGCAAAGAGAGTGATGTCCGCGCCATTCAGGTAAATATGGCGGACGAAAAGCTGGTGGTGGACTTCCCTGCCGACAGCTACGGCGATGACCGCAAGACCCGCCACGACACCGTGACCTATACGTTCACGCTGCGCTCCGCGGCCCGCTGGTCGGACGGCGAGCGCGTGACGGCGGAGGACTTCGTTTACGCCTGGCAGCGCCTGGTCGATCCCGCGACGGCGTCACCCAACGCCTCGCTTCTGAGCATGGTCGCGGGCTATGACGAGGTGCGCGAGAGCGGCGACGTGTCGCTGCTCGGCGTGAAGGCCAAGGGAGAGAGCACCTTCCTCGTGACGCTCAGCAGGCCCTGCGCCTACTTCATCACCAGCGTCTGCACGTCGCCGGCGACGGCCCCGCTGCGCCGTGATCTGGTGGAGGGGAATGCGAGTTGGGCGGCGACCGCCGACATCGTGACGAACGGCCCCTATACCGTGGGCACATGGGTAAAGGCCGCGCAGCTTCAGACGAAGAGAAACGGCGAATACTACGAGAGCAAGCTCGTCGTGCCGGACAGCATTTGCTTCCGCTTCGAGACGGACGCGCAGACGAACTACGATCAGCTTCTTGCCGGCGAGCTGGACTACACCGCGAAGCTGCCCTACGCGGCCATCGAGCAGCTGGCGGAGGATGAGACGTGGCAGCCCGCTCCGCTGGCGGAGACGGTCTGTGTGCTCTACAACCATCTGACCGACACCTTCTCCGACGCGCAGCTGCGCCGTGCCTTTGACCTTGCCATCGACCGCGCGGCGCTCGCCGAACAGCTCGGCGTGACGGCGACGGCGGCGACTCGGTTCTTTCTCTTTCCATTTCTCGGAGGATGAGAATTTCACGACTTCGCCGTCG
>ENA-OPDF01000757-OPDF01000757.1-human-gut-metagenome-genome-assembly--contig:-NODE-757-length-21891-cov-2.519875_pt1 | contig 21891 bp, 14 predicted proteins | sample MGYA00241575_ERZ501501 | MGnify/ENA primary metagenome ERZ501501 (study PRJEB25962, sample SAMEA1972229) | human gut metagenome | biome: human gut; feature: human-associated habitat; material: faeces... | reverse complement strand
AGATATCAAAGCGCCCGTCACGGACCCAACCCAGGTCGAGTGCTTGACCCTCAATGGTGCGGACGATCATCTCGGTAAGCTCGTGGAGCACGCGCAGCTTCACGTCGGACTCCAGCGTGGGGTCGTCGAGAACCGTCTTGGTGACCATGGTGAGCGCCAGGTCGCCACAATTGATGGCAAGGCCCGTGCCCTCGGTAAGGTGCATGCAGGGCTTGCCTCGACGAAGCTGTCCGTTGTCGGCGATGTCGTCATGGATAAGCGCTCCCGACTGAAAGTGCTCGATAGCTGCCGCCGCGCTGCGGGCGCTCTCAAAGCTGCCACCTACCGCGGTGGCGGCGAGCATGCAGATGAGCGGGCGGTGGCGCTTGCCGGCATTGGCCGTAAAAGCCGAGAGCGGCGCGTACAGGTAGCGCTCGATATCGGCAGAGGTCGCCTGTCCGTCAAAGAACGTGGCCAGATAGGCGTTAATCTGGTCAAAGTGCTGGGCTAAAAAGCTGGTAAACGGACTGGACACGGGTTCTCGCATTCTTTCTGAGGTTGCGTTGATGCAATATGCAGACAACATATTGCCACATTAGGGCGTTTGGCGCGGCAGTTTTGGCGATTTAGGACAACGGGCGTGCGTTTGATGGAGCGCGCCTAAATCAGCCTAAAATGCTCGAGCGCCGCAACGACACCGTCGTGATCGACGGTGTCGGTCACGTAATCGGCCTTATCCTTGAGATAGTCCGGTGCATTGCCCATGGCGATACCGACATCGACGGCGTTCATCAGCGAGACGTCATTGCTGGCGTCGCCGATGCCGTATACGGTTCCGTGGTGGGGATCGAGGGCGTCGAGTACAGACTGGATGCCCCCGCGCTTCGTGCATTCGCGGGGCGAGATTTCGGTTACCTCGAGTTCGAGCTCGTTAAAGCACAGCAGCGGCTCAAGTGCCTTATCTTGAGCGATGTGGTTGGCGAGCGATGTAGACATCAAGATCTTGTAGACACTGTAATGTTGCAGCTGCGTGACTGCGTCGCCCAGGGTGCGCGCGTATCCGGGAGCATCGGGCGCATCGGCACTCATGCGCACGACGCCGTTGAGGCCCTCAAAGCGGATGACCTCGCCCGATTGCTCAAGGTAGGGGGCAAGACGCTGCAGCATACTGGGCGTCATCGACAGATCGCGAATTGTGTGTCCGTTGATCTCGGCGTAACCGCCCGCAAGACAGACGATGCCGGTCCAGGGCAGCTCAAGAAGTTTGGGGTGGATGCAGCTCAGGGTACGTCCCGTGCAGATAAAGGCCATGTTGCCGTTGGCGACAAACTCGCGGATTGCCTGCGAAACCGCCTCGTTGGGATAGGGGGAGAGGTCCCGCTCGTCTTCGGGAAGGTCTTGGGCGAGCCTGGGGTCTTGCCAGGCGAGCGTTCCGTCGATATCGAAGAAGCAAATATTGCCGCGCTTATGGGCCGCGCTGGCGGCAGGGGAGGCCGAGGTGGTGGGCACAAATTCCGGCTCGAGGCCCATGATCTGGTCAAAATGCTCTTTAACGCGGGGAACGGAGATGCCGATAATCACCTGGGCGGTCTTGCCCGTAATGATGAGGCCCTTGGCGCCCACTGCGACAAACGACGCGTTATCTGCAACGATGGAAGGGTCTGCGACCTCGACGCGCAGGCGCGTGGCGCAGTTGGTTGCGCCCACGATATTGCCAACGCCACCTAAAAGCTGAATTACCCGCTCAGCGAGGACGTGATCTTGATCGGATCGACTATTGACCTCGTCATTAGGAGATTGCTCTTTGGCAAAGTCGCTTCCCGTTAAACAATCGATTGCCGCGCGATTGACGACATGATCCTCGCGGCCCGGAGTCTTAAGGTCATAGACCAAGATGAGTGCTCGAAAACTAACAAAAAAGATGAGGCTAAAGGCAAGGCCGATACCGAGCGCCAAAAGATAGGCACCGGCATGCGTGCGCATGAGCGGAATAAAGTTGAAGGCTGCCATCTCCATGAGGCCGCCCGAGAAGATGCCGACGATGCCAAAGAGATTCATGGCTGTGGCAAGGCAAGACGATAAGACGGCGTAGAGCAAAAAGAGCCCGGGGTGGGTGAACATAAAGAGAAACTCGAGTGGCTCGGTAACGCCGCAAACCACCGAAGCGATGATGGCGGGAACAAGGATGACCCTGAGGCCGGCGCGGCGCTCGGGTTTTGCGGTGGAGTAGAACGCAGCTGCGATGGCAGGAAGGCCAAAGAGCTTGACCCAGCCGGTGGCGGTAAAACCGGCCCACGGCGCAAGCTCATTAAGGGGGCGCGTGCTATGGGAGAGGATGGGGAGCAAACTGCTCCACGTGGCGTAGATGCCGTCGTTAATGACCAGGTTGTCGTAGTAGATCGGCATGTAGAGCAGGTGGTGCAGGCCAAAGGGCTCGAGTGCTCGTTCTAAAAAGACAAAGATGCCCACGCCAAAGGGACCGACGCCTGCAAGCGCGTGACGCAGCGTATCGGTTACATCGTATACGTAGGGCACGATGGCGGCCGAGATAGCAGCAAGGGCAAACACGGCAAAAAAGCTGATGAAGGAGCCCGAGAAGGTGCCGAGCCAATCGGGAACCTTGGCATCGTAGAAGCGGTCATGGATGGCAACGACGGTTGCCGATACCGCCAGCGGGCCGATAATGCCGGTGTCGAGCGTCTTGATGCCGTCGATGACGGTGATACCGCTGGCGGAGGTCAAAGATGACGGGTACTCAAGTCCAAGGTTGTCTCCGCTCAGCTTAATGATCTCGCTCAAAAAGAAGCAGTAGGCAAAATAGGCGACGAGAGCCTCGAGGCAGCAACGAGCCGGTTGTTTTTGGGCAAGACCGATGGGCAGCGCTACGGCAAAAAGGAGCGGGAGGCGTTTAAAGACCGTCCACGAGCCGCGCTGGATGATAGCCCAGAAAACGTACCAAGGGGTTCCGTATACGGCGAGATCGCCGACGATGTCCGCAGTCGTTGCGAGAGCGGAGACGCCGACCATGAGGCCTGATATAGAAAACAGCATGGCGGGCGCGAACATTGCCCCGCCAAAGCGTTGGATTTTTTGCAGCATGTTCTGCCTTCCGAATATCGAGGCGCGTTGCGCGTGGGGAAACGTTTAAACAATGGATTCATTGTAGAGGACCAGACGAGTGTCGTACCGGCAGTTTTGAGCGAAACCGATTTGGGCATGACAGAAACCGTCAACGGCTAAATCCTGTCGCTTCACCGATATTCGGTTTAAACAACTTTAAGAAATGCTATCGTGCCTAGCCGGAAATGAATAATGTAGAGGTGAAACAATGCCAAAAGCGATATACGAAGGAATCTACCGAGAAATACGCTCGCGCATCATTAATGGGACCTATGCGTTTCAGGAGATGCTGCCAACCGAAGCCGAGCTGACCGCGGAATTTGGCTGCACGCGCAATACCGTCCGCCGCGCTTTGAGCATGCTGGCCGACGGGATGTTTGTGCAGCCCATACACGGCAAGGGCGTGCGCGTTATTTGGCTTAAGGGCGAAACCGACATGTTGGGCGCACTCGAAGAGGTTGAGTCGTTTGGCGAGTTTGCAAAGCGCAACAATGCCGTTGCATCGACGGACGTTAAGTCTTTCGAACATCTGGTTTGCACCGAGCAACTCTCTCGTCACCTGGGCTTTAAGGTGGGCGAGGAGTTGATTCGCGTAGTGCGTGTCCGAAGCCTCAACGGCAACGCGCGCCAAGTGGACCATGGCTATTTTTTGGCGTCGATCGCCAAGGGCCTGACTCCCGAGATCGCGGCAGATTCTATTTACGGCTATCTGGAGCACAAGCGCGGTGTCAAAGTGATGGCGAGCCGTCGTACGGTGAGTGTCGAGCTCGCCAACGATGAGGACTGCAGCTATCTTGACCTCGGCAAATACAACTGCGTTGCCGTCATGGAGAGTCAGTCGTACACCTCGGATGGCATCTTGTTTGAGGTGACGCACACTCGCACACACCCCGAGATCTTCCATTACCGCGTCAATTCCAAGCGATAGCCGGCTAGCTCGCAGCCTGACGAGACTCATGGCCTCAAAGAGAAAACGCCCGGTCAAACCGACGGTACATCGGCTTGACCGGGCGTTTTCTCTGCATTAGATAACAAATAATTGTTTATACAAAACTTGTCAAGTATCAAGTTGAAATTACCGTTCACCGAAGTTTTTCTACCGCTCTAGTAATACTTGTTCAAACAACTAGCCAAATGGCGTATCGTTCAAATCAGCAAAAGGGGCAAAGTCCCCGAGCCAATCTCCGAAGGCGGCGGCAAAGGGTGCCGCCACGGTGTGAAAGGGTGGATTGTAATGAAGAACGAAATGAGCAGAAGGCAGTTCCTGGGCTTTGCTGGTTCCGCGGCTGCAGTTCTTGGTCTGGGCCTCGTGGGTTGCGGTGGTTCTGCCGGCTCCGGCTCCTCTGCTTCTGGTGACGCTGCCGAGGTCTACTTCCTCCAATTCAAGCCCGAGGTCGACAAGGAGTGGAAGGAGATCGCCAAGGCCTATAAGAAGGAGAAGGGCGTCGAGGTCAAGATCGTGACCGCCGCTTCCAACACCTACGAGGAGAAGCTTAAGTCCGAGATGTCCAAGAGCTCCGCTCCGACCCTGTTCCAGGTCAACGGCCCCACCGGTCTTAAGAACTGGAAGGATTACTGCGCCGACCTGTCCGATACCAAGCTCCGCGGTGAGCTCATTGACGACTCCCTGGCTCTGCAGTCCGACGGCAAGGATGTGTGCATCGACTGGGTCCAGGAGAGCTTCGGCATCATCTACAACAAGCAGCTGCTCGAGAAGGCTGGCTACAAGGCCGAGGACATCAACTCCTTCGACAAGCTGAAGGCTTGTGCCGACGACATCCAGGCCCGCAAGGACGAGCTTGGTGTCGAGGGTGCCTTCACTTCCGCCGGCATGGACGACTCCTCCAGCTGGCGCTACACCACCCACCTTGCCAACATGCCGCTCTACTACGAGTTTGAGAAGGAGCACAACCAGGAGGACGACGAGATCAAGGGTGAGTTCCTCGACAACTACAAGCAGATCTTCGACCTGTACATCACCGACTCCACCTGCGATCCTTCGCAGCTTGCTTCCAAGACCGGCGACGACGCCACCAACGAGTTCGCAACCGGCAAGGCCGTCTTCTACCAGAACGGCTCTTGGGCCTACTCTGACCTCGTCAAGGCCGGCATGACCGACGATCAGATTGGCATGATGCCGATCTACATCGGTGTTGACGGCGAGGAGAACCAGGGCCTGTGCTCCGGCGGCGAGAACTACTGGTGCGTCAGTTCCCAGGCTTCCGAGGATGCCCAGAAGGCCACCGAGGACTTCATGTATTGGTGCGTCACCGCTGACACCCCGACCAGCATCATCGCCGACAAGATGGGTCTGACCGCTCCGTTCAAGAGCGCCAAGGAGACCACCAACGTCTTCTCGCAGCAGGCCGTTGCCATGGCCAAGGACGGCAAGAAGACCGTCGCTTGGGACTTCGTCTACATTCCCTCCGAGGAGTGGAAGAAGAACCTCAAGCAGGCTCTGATTGCCTACGCTGCCGATAACAGCAAGTGGGACGGCGTCAAGAACGCCTTCGTCGATGGCTGGAAGACCGAGAAGGCCGCTTCCGAGTAAGCAGTTGCTGCCCAAGCTATCTGATTAGCGACAGGGGGCGGGCAGACGTTGGTTTGCCCGCCCCCTGCATATTGAAAGGACCCTTTTATGGGCAAAGCACTCAAGCGCTGGTGGCCGCTCTTTATGCTGCCCACGTGCCTGGCGTTTATGATCGGGTTCGTGATTCCTTTTATCCAGGGCTTCTATCTCTCGTTCTGCCAGTTTATTATCATTAGTAACGCGCACTTTGTCGGTATCGAGAACTACGTGCGCGCGCTGTCCGATCCGCAGTTCTCCACGTCGTTCTTCTTTACCGTGGCGTTTGCCTTCCTGTCGACGGTGCTCATCAACGTGATCGCCCTGGCCATTGCGCAGGCGCTCACCCGCAAGGCGCTCAAAGGCACCAACATCTTCCGTACGATCTTCTTTATGCCTAACCTGATCGGCGGCATCGTGCTGGGCTACATTTGGCAGATTCTGATCAACTGCCTGCTCTCCAACGTGGGCGCCCAGCTCATCGCTCTTAACTCTGCTGCTGGCTTCTGGGGCCTTATCATCCTGACCCTGTGGCAGCAGGTCGGCTACATGATGATCATCTACATCGCTGGTCTGCAGTCCATTCCGTCCGACTACATCGAGGCCGCCAAGGTCGACGGCGCTACGGCATGGCAGACGTTTTGGAAGGTTAAGATCCCTAACCTGATGCCGACCATCACCATCTGCCTGTTCCTGTCCATCACCAACGGCTTTAAGCTGTTCGACCAGAACCTCGCCCTTACCGGCGGCGCCCCCGCGCACTCCACCGAGATGCTCGCCCTGAACATCTACAACACGTTCTATTCGCGTGCCGGTATCGCATGGCAGGGCATTGGTCAGGCCAAGGCGGTTATCTTCTGCGTCCTGGTCGTGGCCATCTCCATGATCCAGCTTAAGGCCACGAGGTCCAAGGAGGTGCAGCAGTAATGAAACGCGATAAGGTTATCAACCGCGCGCTCTCGATTTTCTTTACGATCCTGTCGCTCGCGTGGATCTACCCCGTGTTCATGATTGCGCTTAATTCTTTTAAGAAAGCGACCGCAATCAGCACCACCACGGCATTCGATCTGCTCACGCCCGAGACGTTCAACGGCCTCGCAAACTACATGCACGCCCTTAACGAGCAGGGCTTTGCCTCGGCATTTATGTACTCGCTCATCATCACGGTCACGTCGGTCGTGCTGATCTTGGTGTGCTGCTCCATGTGCGCTTGGTACGTGGTTCGTGTCAACAACAAGATCTCGAACTTCTTCTATTACCTGTTCGTGTTCTCGATGGTCGTGCCGTTCCAGATGCTCATGTTCACGCTGTCCAATTTGGCGGACCGCATCGGCTTTAACACGCCGTTCAACATCTGCTTTATCTATCTGGGCTTTGGCGCGGGCCTGGCGGTCTTTATGTTCGCCGGCTTTGTAAAGAACATCCCGCTCGAGATCGAGGAGGCGGCCATGATCGACGGCTGCAACCCGGTCCAGGTGTTCTTTAAGATTGTCCTTCCCATCATGAAGCCCACCTATCTTTCGGTCGGCATTCTCGAGACCATGTGGGTCTGGAACGACTACCTGCTGCCCTACCTTACGCTCGACTCTACCAAGTACAAGACCATTCCTATCTTGATCCAGTACTTCCGCGGCGGCTACGGCCACGTCGAGCTCGGCCCCATGATGGCCTGCATCATGATGGTCGTTATCCCCATCGTCATCATGTACATCCTCTGCCAGAAGTACATCATCGACGGTGTGGTGGCAGGTGCCGTCAAGGGCTGATGCCGTAACTGTTTTGCAAGTTTTGGCGGCGTCCCTCAGCGCGGCGCCGCGTATCGAAAGGTAAAGACATGGCCGAGATTGTTCTCAAACATGTTCAGAAGGTGTATCCCAACAACGAGTCAAAAAAGAAGGGCTTCTTTGGCAAAAAGAAGAAGACCGAGGAGAAGAAGCACAACCTCAAGGTTACCGAGGACGGTGTGCTCGCTGTAGAGGACTTCAACCTCACCGTTCACGACCAGGAGTTCGTCGTCCTCGTTGGCCCCTCTGGCTGCGGTAAGTCCACGACGATGCGCATGGTCGCCGGCCTGGAGGACATTACCTCGGGCGATGTGCTCATCGATGGCAAGCGTGTCAACGACGTGGCGCCCAAGGACCGCGACATCGCCATGGTGTTCCAGAGCTACGCTCTGTACCCCAATATGACGGTGTACGAGAACATGGCATTTACGCTCGAGCTCAAGAAGGTTCCCAAGGACGAGATCGACCGCAAGGTTCGCTCTGCTGCCGAGATTCTGGGCATTACCGAGTACCTCGACCGTAAGCCCAAGGCGCTCTCCGGCGGCCAGCGCCAGCGTGTCGCCATCGGCCGCGCCATCGTGCGTGACCCCAAGGTTTTCCTGATGGACGAGCCGCTGTCCAACCTGGACGCCAAGCTTCGTAACCAGATGCGTGCCGAGCTCATTAAGCTGCGCCACGAGATCAAGGGCACGTTCATTTATGTTACTCACGACCAGACCGAGGCCATGACCCTTGGCGACCGTATCGTGGTCATGAAGGACGGCGTCGTCCAGCAGATCGCCACGCCGCAGGAGGTCTTCAACCATCCCGCGAACATCTTCGTCGCCGGTTTCATCGGCGTGCCGCAGATGAACTTCTTCGATGCCCAGCTGGTGCGCTCGGGCAACGGCTTTACCGTCAAGACCGAGGATATGAACGTAGCGCTCGCCCCCGAGACTTGCGCTCAGCTTGCCCTCAACTGGAACGGCGGCGACGTGAAGGAGATTACGGCCGGCGTGCGTCCCGAGCAGATCCTGCTTGCCGACAAGGGCGAGGAGGGCGCGCTCCAGGGTACCGTCGAGGTGACCGAGCTCATGGGCTCGACCGAGCATGTCCACGTGACCGCTCCCGACGGCCAGTTTGTCCTGATTATCCCCGTCGTCGACCTCGAGGCCAAGGGCGCGCTCAAGGCTGGCGACACCATCTGGTTCAAGTTCGAGAAGAACGCGACCCACCTCTTCGATAAGGTCTCTGGCAAGAACCTTATCTAGGCCCGGTGCATCCAGGCCCTCCCTTTGGGCGACTGCGGTATTGCCATCCTTTTGCCGCGGTCACATATAAGGCTCCCCTCCCGTCCACTGGGCGAGAGGGGAGCCTTTCTTTGTGTTGGGATTGTCTGACCGGTCGTTTGTCTCGATCTGTAACGGGTAGGGCCGATTTCGGACGTTAGATGTTACAGATCGAGACGGTTCCGCTGAGCTAACCATTTCATCTAAATCTGTAACACCAAAGGTGAATTTCAGCTGCTAGATGTTACAGACTGAGATAAACCCAAGGGAAGGGGCCGGTATGTCTCAATCTGTAACAGCTGGGACCGTTTTTACCGAGTAGCTGTTACAGATCGAGATTGTTTGGTCGAGTCGGGTCACAGGGTAACGTGCGGGCACAAAAAACGGAGCCGTGTTGCCACGACTCCGTTTCTCAAGAGGATGGGTAAGGGAAGCGAATTAGTTCAGGTGCCAGATCTCGTCGTTGTACTGGGAGATGGTGCGGTCGGACGAGAAGGTGCCGGCGTTGGCGATATTGATCAGCGTCTTGCGCATCCAGGCGTCCTGGTCCTCGTAGTCGGCCAGCACGCGCTCCTTGGTCTGGATGTACTCCTCAATGTCGAGCAGGGCCATAAACCAGTCCTTGCCCTTAATGTCATCGTGCAGGCGCTGCAGGCGCTCGGCGTTGCCGGTCGCCATAAAGGCCGGGTTGGTGATGAAGTCCACCAGCAGTTTAATACCGGGCTTGCGGTAGAGCACACCGGCGTCATAGGTGCCGTCGGCATAGAGCTGCTCGACCTGTTTGGACGAGGCACCAAAGGTGTAGATGTTCTCGTCGCCCACGAGCTCGGCAATCTCCACGTTGGCGCCGTCAAGCGTGCACAGGGTTAGGGCGCCGTTGAGCATGAACTTCATGTTGGAGGTGCCGCTCGCCTCCTTGGAGGCCAGGCTGATCTGCTCGGAGATGTCAGCGGCGGGGATCACGCGCTCGGCGGCGGTGACGTTGTAGTTCTCGATCATGACAACCTGCAGGTAGGGAGCCACGTCGGGGTCGTTTGCAATCCACTGCGACAGCGTCAGAATCAGATGGATGATGTCCTGCGCGATAGTGTAGGCAGGCGCCGCTTTGCCGCCAAAGATGATGGTGACGGGGTGCTTAGGTCTGTTGCCGTTCTTGATATCGAGGTACTTCCAGATGATGTAGAGCGCGAGCATCTGCTGGCGCTTGTACTCGTGGATACGCTTGACCTGAACATCGATGATCGCGTTGGAGGGGATCGTCACGCCCTGTTCGAGCGCCATAAACTCGCGCATGATGGTTTTGGCTTCGGCCTTGGTGGCGGCCAAGCGCTCAAGAATGCTCTTATCGTCGGCGAAGTCGGCGAGCTTGCTCAGGTCGCCGGTGCTGCGCCAATCGGTACCGATCACATCGTCGAGCAGGCTGGCAAGCGCGGGGTTGGCTCCCTGGATCCAGCGGCGGAAGGTGATGCCGTTGGTCTTATTGGAGAACTTCTCGGGGTAGATCTCGTAGAACGGATGAAGCTCGGTGTCCTCCAGGATTTTGGTGTGGAGTGCGGCGACGCCGTTGATGGAGAAGCCAAAGTGGATGTCCATGTGGGCCATGTGGACGGTGTCGTATTCGTCGATGATGGCAACGCGCGGGTCGTCGTGCTCGGCCTTTGCGATCTCATCGAGCTTGACGATAATGTCGGCGATGGCAGGGGAGACCTTCTTCAGGCTGGTGAGCGGCCACTTCTCGAGCGCCTCGGCAAGAATCGTGTGATTAGTGTAGGCGACCATGGAGCGTACGATGGTCACGGCCTCGTCAAACTCGATGCCGTGCTCGGTGGTGAGCAAGCGAATGAGCTCGGGGATGACCATGGTGGGGTGCGTGTCGTTAATCTGGACCACGGCGTAATCGGCCAGATCGTGCAGGTTGCTGCCGCGCTCGACGGCCTCGTCGATCAGGAGCTGGGCGGCGTTGCTCACCATGAAGTACTCCTGATAGATGCGAAGTAGGCGGCCCTGCTCGTCGGAATCGTCGGGGTAGAGGAACAGGGTGAGGTTCTTGGCGATCTCGGTCTTGTCGAAGTCGATGGAGCTGCCGGGGACCAGGCCGTCGTCGACGCTTGCCAGGTCGAACAGGCGCAGGCGGTTCTTGGTGGGCTGGCCGTAACCGGGCACATCGATGTTGACGAGCTTGGAAGTAACGGCAAAATCGCCGAACTCGACGGTGTAGGAGCGGTCATCGTCGACTAGGATGTCCTGCTCACCGAGCCACTCGTCGGGGACGGCCTTCTGCTGGTTGTCGACAAAGCGCTGACGGAACAGACCGTAGTGATAGTTGAGGCCCACGCCATCGCCGGTCAAGCCCAGCGTGGCGATGGAATCCAGGAAGCATGCGGCCAAGCGGCCCAGGCCGCCGTTGCCGAGTGACGGCTCGACCTCGAATTCCTCGATCTTGTTGAGGTCGTGACCTGCGGCGGTGAGCTGGTCCTTAACCTCGTCGTAGATGCCGAGGTCGATCATGTTGTTGATGAGCAGCTTGCCGATCAAAAATTCGGCGGAAATGTAATAGAGCTTTTTCTTGCCGTTGTTGAGCGGGCAGGCGGCGGAGCGCTCCTGCACGAGTTTGACCAGCAGCTTGTAAATGCGACGGTCGTCGAGCTGCTCGAGCGAGGTGCCAAAAGACTGCTCGGCGAGTTCCATGAGGTTAATTTGGGGCATGTTTTCTCCTGTGATGGGTTGTTTCATGTCTGCAATTCATAAGAAGCCCGCGCGAGGGGATTGGGGTGGCCTCGCGCGGGAAAAGCAAGCGCGTCCGCACGGTGGGGAGGGGTCGGGCGCGGTGGCTCCTATTGAGGAAGCTCGATTTCGGCTTCCGACGGGATGCGGAAGTAGGTCTCGGTCCAGTCGGTGAGTTTGTGCTCGAGCTCGCGGGTGATGGCGCCGTCGAGCATGCGCCAGGTCCAGTTGCCGCCCAGCGTGGCAGGGGTGTTGATGCGCGCCTCGTTGCCCAAGTTGAGCAGGTCCTGCATGGTGTAGATGCACGTGTCGCTCACGCTGGCGGCGATGGTGCGATTGAGTGCATCTGCCATGGGTTCGCCGACCTGCTGATGGGTGTACAGGGCTGCCTGCTCGCGCTGACGCGGGGTGGCCGTTCCCTCAAACCAACCGCGCGCCGTCTCGTTGTCGTGGGTGCCCACATAGGCGACGGTGTTGGCGATGTAGTTATGCGGCAGGTAGTACGAGTTGGTGCCCTCAAAGGCAAACTGCAGGATCTTCATGCCGGGGAAGCCCGAGTTGTCGCGCATGTCGATGACGCCGGGGGTGAGGAAGCCCAGGTCCTCGGCGATGATGGGCAGCGTGCCGAGCTTTTCCTCGAGCGTCTTGAAGAACTTGAGGCCGGGACCCTGCGTCCACGAACCGTAGGACGAATCGGGCGAGGAGAACGGCACCTCCCAATAGGCCTCGAAGCCGCGGAAGTGATCCAGGCGGATGACGTCGTACATGTCGAGGGCGGCGCGAATGCGGCCCTCCCACCAGGAGAAGCCGTCGGACTCCATGGCGTCCCAGTCGTAGATGGGGTTGCCCCAGTACTGGCCGTTGGCGTTGAAGCCGTCAGGCGGGCAGCCCGCGACGACGCGCGGACGGCGGGTGCGGGTCAGCTGGAAGTTCTCCGGGTGCGACCAGACGTCGGCGGAATCCAGCGGAACATAGATGGGGATATCGCCGATGATCAGCACGCCGTTTTCATGGGCATACTCCCGCAGCCGCTGCCATTGCGTATGGAAGCAGAACTGCAGGAACCGTTGAAAATCAAGCTCGTCGTGCAGCAGCTCACGGTAGTACGCCATGGCCTCCGGCTGGTGCATCCGGATATCGAGCGGCCACTCGGTCCACGGGCCGTCGTTATAATATGCCTTGACGGCCATAAAGAGTACATACTCCTCCAGCCACGCACTCTGCTGGCGGACATATTCCGTGTAGCGCTCCGTCGGGGCCTTGTGGAAGCGGCTCCAGGCCAGATGCAGCACCCGCAGGCGCTGGTCGTACATCTTCGAAAAATCGACCTGATCGGCGCGGCTGCCCCAATCGATGCGGTCCAGTTCCTCCTGCAGAAGGTACCCGTCCTTGACAAGCTCGTCCAGATCGATCAGATACGGGTTCCCAGCGAAGGTAGAGAACGCCTGATAGGGCGAATCGCCATAGCCGGGCGGGTTGATCGGGAGGATTTGCCAGTAGGTCTGCTTTGCCGCTCTCAGAAAATCAATAAAGTCATAGGCTGCTTTTCCCATGCTGCCGATGCCGTAGGGCGAGGGCAGCGAAGTAATGTGCATCAGGATTCCACTGCTTCTTTTCATACTATCACTCTTATTTCGCTTTCGTTGAAAACAGGCAAAAGCAGCGGTTGGGCGCTGTTTTCAGCTGTTTTCGAGTTTTCTGACGCTTTCACGGTTGGAAAGCGTAAACGGTACGGTCATATGGCGGGCCTGCCCGCCGCGCTCGGTGCAGTCCATCAGAACAGAAAAGCTGCGCCGGGCCAGAAGCTCGACAGACTGGGAAACGGTAGAAAGCTTCGGGGTATAGAAGCTGCCGATCCTCAGTCCATCATAGCCGATGATGGAAATATCGTCAGGGACGCGCTTTCCAGCGTCCACCAGTGCGCGGATCGCGCCGATGGCAATGACGTCTGCCATGGCGAACACAGCTGTGACCTGCGGTGTGTCGCGCAGGACGGCCTGCATACCGGAATAGCCATCCTCATAGCTGTAACGGCCGGTGTGGTAGTAGGTCTGTTCGTCGAACTGCATCCCGTTTTTCCCGAACGCTTCCACGCAGCCTTCATAACGCTGCGCGGACGTATCGGATAAAAGCCGGTCGCCGCCGAGAACAGCAATGTTTCTGTGGCCGCAGCGGATGAGATAATCGACAGCGCAGGCAGCGCCCTGCCGGTCGTTGGTCGTAACGCTGGACAGGTTCTCAAACGGCAGATCGCTCGCATCGTTTGTAACAATGATGGAGGGCACATGGATCTTGTCGAAATCGCTGACAAAATGACGGTTCGTCGCACCGAGGAACATCACGCCCATGGGCTTGCGCTCCCGGCAGAGCTTGACGGCACGAAGCACCTCGTTATCGTCTTCATCGATAAAGTCGACAATCAGCGAATGCGTGGTGCGCGAGAAAAGGGACTGCAGATGCTCGACCATACCGGCAAACAGCTCGTTGGCCGTACCCTTGACAATGATGAGTACGGTGTTGGAGCGCTGCTGCTTTAAAAGCTGTGCACTTTCGTTGAGTTCAAAGCCGCGTTCCTGCGCAATGGACAGAATCGCCTGCCGCGCTTTTTCCGAAACATTCGGCTGGTTATTGAGCACGCGAGAGACAGTTCCAAGCGAATAACCGCTCAGTCTCGCAAGATCCTTAATCGTCATATCTGCTGTTCTCCTTGGTTTTGCTGATTCTGTATCACTATCATACAGAACCTCTGAAAAATCCACTTAAAACAGGCAAATTTCTTTATCCCTTTACCGCGCCGGCAGCAACGCCCTTGATAATATATTTCTGGCAGCAGAGATAGAAGATGACGACCGGGACGATGGACATCAGGATCAGCGCCATAGTCGCGCCCATGTCGACGGAGCCGTAGCTGCCCTTGAGGTACTGGATGTGGATGGGAATGGTGCGGAATTCGTTGATATCAAGGACCAGATACGGCAGGAGGTAGTCGTTCCAGACCCACATGATCTCCAGAACACCGACGGAAATGAAGGTCGGCTTCATCATGGGCAGGACAACCTGGAAGAAGGTCTGCACAGGGGTGCAGCCGTCAATCACAGCAGCCTCTTCAATGGAGCGCGGGATGGACTTGACAAAGCCTGTGAACATAAACACAGCGAGGCCCGCACCGAAGCCGAGGTAGACAATGGGAATTGTCCACGGGCGATTGAGCTTCAGAGTATCGGCGGTCTTTGCCAGCGTGAACATGACCATCTGGAACGGGACGACCATGGAGAACACGCACAGGTAGTACACAATGCGGCAGACAAGGCTGTCGACACGGGAAATATACCACGCGGCCATGGACGTGCAGATGAGGATCAGAGCTGCGGAAAGCAGCGTGATCATCAGGCTGTATTCGACGGATTTATAGAACGGGTAGTTGCCGAAGGTCATACCCTTGATATAGTTCTGCAGCCCCATGAAGGTGTTGCTTGTGGGAAAGGCAAACGTATCAAGGTTAATAGCGGCGTTGGTCTTGAGAGAGTTGACCAGAACGATGAAGATCGGGTAGAGATACGCAACGGCAATGATCGCAAACACGACCGTCAGGACGGTATGCGAACGGCGCTCTTTCTGGAAGCCGGTATTTTTCATTACTGATCGACCTCCTTCTTTCTGGTGGACACAAGCTGGGCAATGCTGATGATCGCAACCAGGATAAAGAACACAACTGCCTTGGCCTGTCCGGGGCCTTTGGAGTTGGAAGTGTTGGAGTTGACAATGTTCAGAGCCAGCATTTCCGTGGTCTTGATGACGTTGCCGTCAGCCAGCGTCTTAAAGGGCGAGCCGCCCGTGAGGGCCAGGTTCTGGTCATAGAGCTTGAAGCCGTTGGTCAGGGACAGGAACGTGCAGATGGTGATAGACGGCATGAGGTTCGGGATTGTGATGTTCCAGAGCGTTTTCCAGCTGGACGCACCGTCGATCTTTGCGGCCTCGAGCATATCCTCGGGGATGGCCTGCAGGCCGGCGATATAAATAATCATCATATATCCGATCTGCTGCCAGCACATGAGGATGATGAGACCCCAGAAGCCGTATTTGGTTTCCAGCACGACGGCTGTGTCGAAGTTGCTGAGGATGCCGTCGAAGATCATGAGCCAGATATAGCCCAGAACGATGCCACCGATGAGGTTCGGCATGAAGAACACGGTACGGAAGATGTTCGAGCCCTTGATGCCCTTGGTCAGAACATACGCGACGGCAAAGGCCAGCACGTTGATGACGAGCAGGGACACAAGCGCGAACAGCGCCGTATACCAGAACGCATGGAGGAAGCCCTCGTCCTGGAAAATGGTCTGGTAGTTTTTGAGGCCTACCCACGTCCATTTGCTGGTCGTCTTGAACTTGCAGAAGGACAGGAACATCCCCTTTGCGAACGGATACAGGAAGCCTACGCAGAATGCAGCGAACGTCGGCAGCAGGAACAGCCAGCCCCAGCGCTGGATCGGGCGGCGGATCAGGCTGCATGACAGAGCCGAATCGTCATGTTTTTTCTTCTTCATCATGCTTCTCCTTTATTTATGTTTTTCTTTCCTGAAAATTTCACAGACAAACGTCCGCTCTGCGGGCGTTTGTCTGCAATATCCTGCAGGATGGTTTCGGTAAAAAAGGGGGCTTTGCAGCCCCCTCTTTACTTTTGATCACGCCTTATTGCTTATGCGTTTTCCTTTGCATACTGGTTCGCCCAGCCCTGCACGAATGCAGTCTCGACAGCGGACCAGTCGCCGGTACCGGCAGAGTACTGGGTCAGAGCGTCGACAACGGCAGCGCGCCAGTCGTCAACAGCGGGAGTCCAGTTGAATGCCCAGGTCACAACGTACTTGCCATCGGCAGTGTACTTGTTGGCATCCTGGAAGAAGACGTTCTCCGGCTCCTTGGCGTCCTTGAACGGGCAGGGGCCAAACTCTTGTGCCAGCATCGTGGTGCCTTCGTCAGAGGTAACGACCCAGACGAGGAAGTCGATGGTCGCCTGAATGTCTTCTTCAGAGGCTTCGTTGTTGATGGCCCAGCAGTTCTCAGTGCCAGCGCACAGGCCGGCTTCTTCTTCGCCGTCAACGCCGCAGTAGATGGGGATCATAGCCAGATCGTCCGGGTTCATGCCGAACGTGCCAGTCAGGTTGGAGTATTCCCAAGTGCCGTTCTGATAGAACGCAGCCTTGCCCTCGCCGAATTCAGCCTCGGACTCGTCGCCGGTAGCGGTAGCCAGAGCAGCGCCGGTGGTAGCGGAATCAGTGGTGTAGAGATCCCAGATGTTCTTGAAGTTGTTGAGGTAAGCGCCGGTGATGGTGGCGGGCTGCGCGGTCACGCCGTCGTCACGGAACTCGTAGTACAGCGGCATATTGGCCAGATGGCCGGAGAAACGCCAGCTGGAGGAGCCTTCGAGGCCGGCGGAGGAGAATGCGTCGAAGCCGAGCTCGTCAGCACGGGCATGGATGTCGTCAGCGACAGCCTTCAGGGATTCGAAGTTGGTGATCTCGTCGATGGAGTGGCCAGCCTTCTCAAGCAGAGCCTTGTTGACGATGATGCCGAACGCCTCGTAGCAGTAGCCGATGGCGAGGGTCTGGCCGTCTTCACCCTTGAGGTTGAAAGCATCGGTGGTCATCTGATCCATGATGGCAGTGCCGTCGAACGGATAGCAGTAGTCGCCGTAGGAGTTGATGGCGCCCTGGTTGCCGCACTGGAACAGGGTCGGAGCGGAGCTCTTGTCAAGCTCGGCTGCGAGGGTGGTGTCATAGGTGCCGGAAGCAGCGGTGACGACCTTGACGGGAACGCCGGTCTGCTCGGTATAGGTGGCGGCGAGCTTCTGCCAAGCTTCGTCAGCTTCGGGCTTGAAGTTCAGGTAGTAGACAGAACCGGTCGCTTCGGTCGCGGCGGGTTCTTCCGTCTCGGTCTCAGCAGGGGGGGGCGGCCGGGGTGTCGGTCGTCTCAGCCGGGGTGGTCTCTTCGGGCTGTGCGGGCTCGGTCTTGGTTGCGCAGGCAGCCAGGCCAAGAACCATCACGAGCGCCAGAAGCATTGCGATGATCTTTTTCATGGTATTTCCTCCTGAATGATTTTTGAATTCTGGAAACGTTTCCATTTCCAATGCCCATATTATACTACATTTTTCTGATCTGAGCAATCAAAATTTGTTCCAAAAAAATTTTCAGCACTTTGTACGATTTTAAGGCTTCAAAATTGTGCAGTTTGCTTCTATCCTCTTTCCGGCTTGCGTTTTTTCTGTTCAGTCGATATAATATTCTATATTCTTTCCTGAAACGAGGCGCGCTATGAAGTTCTTCAATTATGATTCCCCTTTTTGGTCGTTTATGTCGCGGATCGCAGACCTTGTCATTGTAAATATACTGTGGCTGGTTTTCTGCATCCCCGTGTTCACCATCGGCGCATCAACGGCGGCAATGTACCGCGTGACGCTCAATCTGGTGCGCGGTGAGGGCGGCGGTGTCGTCCGCAGCTTCTGGGCGTCGTTCAAGCTCAATTTCAAGCAGGGCGTTCTGCTGTTCCTGATCCTTCTGATCCCGACGCTGCTGGTGATCGTTGAGGTTGAGATCTATCTGTCCGGTGCGGTGGCACAGTCGGTCTGGATGGGCGTGATTTTCTGCTTCCCGGCGCTGCTCGTTTCGCTGATCGGCGCTTATATCTATCCCCTGCTGGCGCAGTTCGACAATACCATCAAGAACACACTCAAAAACGCCATTCTGCTTTCGATCGGCAACCTCCCCTATTCGCTCGTGATGGCGGCGCTGAATCTGTCCGCGCCGCTCCTGCTCCTGTTTGCGACAAGCTTTTTCCTGCGGACGTGCATTTTCTGGATCCTGATCGGCGGTTCGCTCGTCGCGATGCTCAATTCATATCTGCTGCGGAAAATCTTCAAAAAGTATTTTGAGCTGGATTAAATGCGCGCCCGGTGCAAGGCTGCACCGGGCGCATACTTTTTATCTTCTCAATGCCGCGATCAGTTCCAGAAGGCCGTAGACAATGGGCTGGTGGAGCAGGTAGATGAGCAGGGACTGGCGGCCGCACCAGCAGAAGAACCGCGCGATCGCGCTTTCCCGGAACGTGCCGGGCAGGCGTGTTTTTTTGTCCGCGTAGACCGTCCTGCCGAGAACTGTGCCGAGCATATACCAGCCGAGGTGCGGCAGGAGCGGAAAATAATCGCTGGACGCGAAGCCCTCATAGACAAAGCCGAACGGGAAAAGGAATTTTGCCTTCACGACCGTGCCGGAAATGAGATAGCCGGTCACAACGAGCACAACGCCCATGGCGGCAAGCGCCTGCGTGGGCAGCTTTTTATAAGCGGGATAGAGCATCATGCAGACGCCCAGCAGATGCAGTACGCCGAACCAGACGATCACATCGCACGAAGCCATGCCGAGGCGGTACATCCCGAAGGTCACAAGCGAAATGAGCATTCCGCAGGCAAAGACGATGCAGCCGCGGCGGAAGCTGCGCGAACCGAGCGTAGCGCAGCAGCCGGACAGGACGACGAAGATCACGCCGCCATACTGCTGGATGAATACGTACCACGCGGGCAGGTGCAGATCAAGGCCAATAAAATAGATCAGATCAAAAATCAGATGGATGAGGATCACGCAGAGGATGCAAAGGCCGCGCAGCGCGTCCAGCTCCCAGATCCGGTCGGTTTTTTTCATGGAAATCACCTGAAATCATTACAGCCTGCCGCGTTCCGCGGCAGGCTGCCGAAATAAATTACGAATTCTTTGCGTCTTCCAGCGCCTGACGCTCGGCTTCTTCCTCTTCGAGCACACGGTAGGCAACCTTGCCGACCAGCGTTTTAGGCAGCTCGGGCCGGAACTCGATATCATACGGCATGGCGTATTTTGCGATATGCTGGCGGCAGTAGTCGAGGATCTCCTGCTTGACCGCGTCCGACGGCTCGTAACCGGGGCGCAGGACGACAAAGGCCTTGACCTTCTGCATCTTATACGGATCCTTGACGCCGATGACGCAGGACAGTAGCACCTTTTCATGGCCGTCAATGATGTTTTCCAGCTGGCCGGGATAGACGTTATAGCCGGAGGTGATGATCATGCGCTTGATGCGCTGGGAGAAGTAGACAAAGCCGTCCTCGTCCATCTTGCCAAGGTCGCCGGTGTGCAGCCAGATGCGGCCATCCTCGTGGCGGCGGAGGGTGCTGTGCGTTTCTTCGGGGTTGTCGACATACTCGAGCATGACCGACGGGCCGGAGACGCAGATCTCGCCTTCGAGATTCGCGTCCAGCTCCTGTGTCGTGCCGGGCTTTACAATCTTATAATACGTATCCGGGAACGGGACACCGATGGAGCCGACGCGGTTATAATCCTTCGGCGTCAGGCAGGAGGCCGTGACGCATTCGGTCAGGCCGTAGCCCTGACGCACCTGCACGGAAGCATTGTGGGCCTTGAGGAAATCGTCGACCTTTTTCTTCAGCTCGATGGACATACTGTCACCGCCGGAGAACACGCCCTTGAGGCAGCTGAGGTCTGCGTTTTCAAGCTTTTCTGCGCGCAGCAGCGCCTCAAACAGCGTCGGGACGCCGGGGATGATATTGGGCTGCTTTTTGATGAGCAGCTCGGCGTAGGTATTGACGTTGAACTTCGGAACAAGGATGCAGCACGCGCCGCCAATCAGGGCGGTATGGATGCCGATGCCGAGGCCGAAGCCGTGGAACACGGGCATGACGGAGAGCATCTTCAACCCGTCGATGGGCGAGAAGCCGGAGGCAGCGATGGTCTGCAGGCCCAGCGCGTTAAAGTTCATATTGGACAGGAGAATGCCCTTGGTCGTGCCGGTCGTGCCGCCGGAATAGAGGATGGACGCGCCCTCCTCCGCCTTGCCGAACTCTCTCGGCAGGGGCAGGTCGCGCTTTTTGCCGACGCGCTGGAATTCCGACCACCAGATGTAATTGCCCTTTTTCGGGGGCTTGGGGTATTTGCGGGCTGCCGTCAGGGCATAGCCGAGGGCAAGATGCGGGTACAGCTCGTCCTCGATTTTGGCAAGCAGGAGCTTGCAGTCCGGATCGTCAAGCTCGGGCATGATGGGTGCGATCTTGGCGTAGAACTGGTCGAGCGTGAGGATGCACTTGGAATGCGAGAAATTGAGATAGAACCTGATCTCCCCCGCAGCGGAAAGCGGATGGATCATGTTGGACACCGCGCCGATGCGGTTCAGGCCATAGAACGCGTGCAGGGCCTGCGGGCAGTTGGGCATACAGATGGTAACGCGGTCGCCCTTTTTGATGCCCATGGCGAGAAACGCCTGCGCCGTCTCGTCGATCTTCTGCATGAACTGCGTGAAGGTCGTCTTTTTGCCCATGAATTCATAGGCAGGCAGCTTCGGATTGCGCTCTGCTGCGGCCTTGACCATCTGATAGATGGTCTTCTGCGGATAGGACAGATGATGCGGCACATTGCCGTAATACTTTAACCAGGGAGCGGAAGAGGAAAGACTCATTTTTTTCATCCTTTCGGGCGAGTTTTTTCGCACACCTCTGCCGCCCCATTCACACACCAAAGACGGCAGTTATCTGCATTATACCTGTTTCGGCTCGAAATAGCAAGATTTTCTTACAGGCAGATGCGGCATTTTGTCTTATTCATCATATATTTTAAGGAGCCGTCCGGGCGGGCGGCTCCTTTTGTTTGTATTTTTCCATAGCGCTGCGGTTTCTCCGACAGCAGCAGAAGGTTGACGCTTTCCGGTGCTCAGGAATGTCTTGCCTTGTCGCAGAATGCACGGACCTCCCGTTCGTCGATCACCGTACGCCTCTTTTATCTATACTGTAAGCGGCGGTTCCGCTGCCGCGCTTGGGCAGGTGCCAGAAAATACATTTGCGCTCTGCCCGGCTGATGGAACTGGTTTCCTGTCCGTTATGCAGCATATGTTCTGTGAAACCGTCGTTCTGTACACGTATGAGGACGGAGCACTGCATAAGCAGACGCTGCTGTATGAAGTCCCTGTCGATCAGCTGCCCAAAAACGCGTCCACGCCTCTGGATGAGATGGGTACCATGTCTTCACATGGTTCCGCACCTACCCGGTCGACGATCTTTCCGGTCTGTCCCAGTCCGGCGTTTCGTCCGGCTCCAATGCGGATATTGTCGCTCTGCTCAAAGCAGAAGCGAGCGCTTCCTGAATTTCTCTGCAAAACGCGCGTCTGTCTGCAGCAAAGCCCGGCTCCGCGCGGGAGCCGGGCTTTACTTTGGTATTAATCCGCCATGCCGTATGCCTGCTCAAAGAGCTGGTAAAATGGGAGAAGGAATTGAAAGCCTGCTTTGACCCAGTCTGTCAGCTCCGGGCCGCTGCTGCGCTCGTCGAAGGGGTGCATACTTTCGATGGAAAACGAACGCATATTATAAAGTCTTCCAACCGGTTCCCCGGCATGGCCCTTCGGCCTTGCATAGGCGGGGCC
>ENA-OPDF01000747-OPDF01000747.1-human-gut-metagenome-genome-assembly--contig:-NODE-747-length-22077-cov-4.298928_pt1 | contig 22077 bp, 17 predicted proteins | sample MGYA00241575_ERZ501501 | MGnify/ENA primary metagenome ERZ501501 (study PRJEB25962, sample SAMEA1972229) | human gut metagenome | biome: human gut; feature: human-associated habitat; material: faeces... | reverse complement strand
TAGAGAAGGGTTACACCTACGAGAACCGTCTGGCTGAGCTGACTTACAAAATCGCCGGAGAGGGTACCGATTATCTGTCTGCCAACAAGAACGATGAAAAGGAAGTTCCGGAACGTCTGGACTGGATTGCCTTCAAGAACCAGTTCTTCTCTTCGGTATTCCTGGCAGATGCCGACTTTGAAAAGACCAAGCTGAGTTCCAAGATGGAGACTCAAGGCAGCGGCTACATTAAGGACTATTCTGCGGAGATGAGCACGAAGTTCGACCCTGCCGGCAAGGAACCTACCCAGCTGTTCTTCTACTTCGGCCCCAATCACTACAAGACCCTGACCGCACTCGACAAGGGGCGTGACGAGAAGTGGGAGCTGAACCGTCTGGTCTATCTGGGCTGGCCGCTCATCCGCTGGATAAACAAATGGTTCACCATCAACATCTTCGACTGGTTGTCCAGTTGGGGGTTGAGCATGGGTATCGTACTGTTGTTCATGACGTTAATCGTAAAAGCTGTAGTATTCCCCGCAACGTGGAAAACCTACATGTCCTCTGCCAAGATGCGCGTACTGAAACCGAAAATCGACGAGATAAACAAGAAGTACCCCAAGCAGGAAGATGCCATGAAGAAGCAGCAGGAAGTGATGGGCCTCTACAGCCAGTACGGAGTCAGTCCGATGGGCGGATGTCTGCCGATGCTGATACAGTTCCCTATCTTGATGGCCTTGTTCATGTTCGTGCCGAGTGCCATTGAACTCCGCCAGCAGAGCTTCTTGTGGGCAGACGACCTTTCCACTTACGATGCGTTCATCAACTTCCCGTTCCATATCCCGTTCCTGGGAAGCCACCTCAGCTTGTTCTGCCTGCTGATGACGGTTACCAACATATTGAACACGAAGTACATGATGCAGCAACAGGATACGGGTGCCAATCCGCAGATGGCTGCCATGAAGTGGATGTCATACCTGATGCCTATCATGTTCCTCTTCATATTGAACGACTATCCTTCGGGATTGAACTATTACTACTTCATCTCTACGTTAGTCAGTGTGGTAACAACGCTCATCATGCGCAAGACAACCAATGAGGAAGCCCTTCTTGCTCAGTTGGAAGCCAACAAGAAAGACCCGAAGAAGATGAAGAAAACCGGTTTCGCCGCTCGTCTGGAAGCCATGCAGAAACAGCAGGAACAGATGATGAAAGAAAAACAGAACAAAAAGTAGTAAGACTACCGTTCAAGATATTCTTTTGCAGAAAGCCGGACAATGACATTTGCCCGGCTTTCTTATCCTTACACCAACGAAAAAATTCACAGACTCTAAATTATGCAGACTAAATACACCTACAAACAAATCTGGCTCATAGCCTACCCTATCCTAATCAGCCTCCTTATGGAGCAGATGATAGGTATGACGGACACCGCCTTCCTCGGACGTGTAGGCGAAGTCGAGTTGGGAGCATCTGCCATCGCCGGTGTCTTCTATATGGTCATCTTCATGGTTGCCTTCGGTTTCAGCATCGGGGCACAGATACTCATTGCCCGGCGCAACGGCGAACGGCAGTATAAGGAAATCGGTGACTTGTTCTATCAGGGCATCTATTTCCAAGTCGGGATGGCGACAGTCATGTTCCTGCTGTCCTATTGCTTCTCGCCGATTATCCTGAAACGCATCGTAGCCTCGGAACATATCTACGAAGCAGCCACCAGCTACCTGCACTGGCGTGTATTCGGTGCCTTCTTCTCGTTCAGCGCAGTCATGTTCCGTGCCTTTTTCTTGGGAACCACCCAGACCAAGACACTGACACTGAACTCCATCGTCATGGTGTTGAGCAATGTCGTATTCAACTATATCCTGATTTTCGGTAAATTCGGTTTTCCTGCACTCGGCATTGCCGGAGCCGCCATCGGCTCCTCATTGGCCGAGCTGGTTTCGCTGTTATTCTTCATCCTCTATACCCGTAGCCGTATCGACTGCTGCAAGTACGGGCTGGACCGTATTCCGAAGTTCCGGCTGGACGTATTGAAACGGATGCTGAACGTCTCTTTCTGGACCATGATACAGAATTTCTTCTCCCTCTCCACCTGGTTCCTTTTCTTCCTTTATGTGGAGCATTTGGGAGAGCGCTCGCTGGCAGTGACCAACATTGTCCGCAACGTGTCCGGCATACTGTTCATGGTACTCATGGCGTTTGCCTCTACCTGCGGGTCACTGGTCAGCAACCTTATCGGTGCAGGCCACTCCGATTGCGTGGCAGGCACTATCCGGCAGCACGTACGCATAGCCTACGTTTTCGTACTTCCGCTGGCATTGCTTTTCGCGCTGTTCCCCAAGCTGATTCTGGGAATTTATACCGACATACCCGACCTGCAGGACGCTGCCGTACATTCGCTCTGGGTGATGTGCTCCACCTATCTGTTCCTGGTTCCTGCCAATGTCTATTTCCAGGCAGTTTCCGGAACCGGCAATACGCGTACTGCATTGGGCATGGAGCTGGCAACGCTGGTCATCTACACAGCCTATATCACCTACATTATTCTGATTCTGCAACTCGACGTGGCCATCTGCTGGACCTCGGAAATGGTTTATTCCAGCTTTATTCTCATTTTCTGCTGGCTATATATCAAACGTGGGAATTGGCAAGGAAGGAAAATTTAGTATCTTTGCATTGAAATAACTGAAACAAAAAGCATATATGAAACAAGTAAATCTACTACTTATGTCAGCAGCCATGACATTGGCCTCTTGCGGAGGCACAAAAGATGCCGGACAGCAGCAGGACGCAGCAACGCTCATCCAGCGGTCGGACATCAAGATTGAAGGAAAGCGTATGACACCCGAGGCACTCTGGGCGATGGGACGCATCGGCAGTGTGACCGTATCCCCCGACGAAAAGCAAATTGCCTACACGGTATCCTATTACAGCGTGCCCCAGAACAAGAGTAACAGCGAAGTCTTCGTCATGAATGCCGACGGTAGTGACAATACCCAGATAACGCATGACGCCTGGCAAGAAGGACAGCCCACATGGTTCAAGGACGGCAAGAAGCTTGCCTTCCTTTGCAACGAAAGCGGCAGCAGCCAGGTATGGGAAATGAATCCCGACGGCAGCGGACGCAAGCAGCTGACCCAATACGAGGGAGACATCGAAGGGTTCTCTTTCTCGCCCGACGGCAAGAAACTCCTTTTCATTGCCCAGGTAAAGACCGTGAAGAGTACGGCAGACAAACATCCGGACCTTCCTAAAGCCACCGGCATCATCGTTACCGACCTGATGTACAAGCATTGGGACGAATGGGTGACTACTGCTCCCCATCCATTCGTTGCCGATTTCGACGGCAATGCCATCAGCAATGTCACTGATATTCTTGAGGGAGAGCCATACGAAAGCCCGATGAAGCCCTGGGGCGGTATCGAGCAGCTGGCATGGAGCCCGTCTTCTGATAAGGTGGCCTATACATGCCGTAAGAAAACCGGACTGGCGTATGCCATTTCCACCAACTCCGACATTTATATCTACGACCTTGCCTCCAAGGAAACCAAAAACATCACGGAAGAAAACAAGGGATATGATACGAATCCCCAATACTCTCCCGACGGCAAATACATCGCCTGGCAGAGCATGGAGCGTGACGGCTACGAAGCCGACTTGAACCGCTTGTTTATCATGAACCTCGAGACCGGCGAGAAACGTTTTGTAAGCAAAGCTTTCGAATCGAACGTGGACGCCTTCTTGTGGAACAAAGATTCCCGGAGCATCTACTTCATCGGTGTATGGCATGGCGAGACACAGATTTACAACATCGACCTTGTCGGAAACGACAAGCTTACCCAGCTCACCGACGGCATGCACGACTATGCTTCGCTTGCCCTTTGCGGAAACAAGATTATCGCCAAACGCCATTCCATGAGCATGGGCGACGAAATCTATGCCGTAAACAGTGCACGCAACGGCGACGCTTTTGCAGAAGCAGTGCAACTGACCACAGAGAACAAGCAGATTTACGACCAGCTGGAGATGGGTAAAGTGGAAGCCCGCTGGATGAAGACCACCGACGGCAAGCAGATGCTGACCTGGGTGATTTATCCTCCGCAGTTCGACCCTAACAAGAAGTACCCCACCCTCCTCTTCTGTGAAGGTGGTCCTCAGAGTCCCGTCAGCCAGTTCTGGAGCTACCGTTGGAATTTCCAGATTATGGCAGCAAACGATTATATCATTGTAGCTCCCAACCGTCGTGGTCTTCCGGGCTTCGGTGTAGAGTGGAACGAAGCCATCAGCGGTGATTATGGCGGCCAGTGCATGAAGGACTACTTCACTGCCATTGACGAAATGGCCCAGGAACCTTTCGTTGACAAAGACCGCCTGGGTTGCGTAGGTGCCAGCTTCGGAGGTTTTTCCGTATATTGGCTTGCCGGACACCATGACAAACGCTTCAAGGCATTCATCGCACACGACGGTATCTTCAACATGGAAATGCAATATCTGGAAACTGAAGAAAAATGGTTTGCCAACTGGGATATGGGCGGCGCATACTGGGAAAAACAGAATCCGGTGGCTCAACGCACATTCGCCAACTCTCCACACCAGTTTGTAGACAAATGGGATACGCCTATCCTTTGTATTCATGGCGAAAAGGACTACCGCATTCTTGCCAACCAGGCAATGGCTGCTTTTGATGCCGCCGTAATGCGTGGTGTTCCTGCCGAACTGCTGATCTATCCGGATGAAAATCACTGGGTATTGAAACCTCAGAATGGTATCCTCTGGCAGCGCACATTCTTCGAATGGCTGGACAAATGGTTGAAATAAAAAACAGACGATTGAAGGCTCCTGAAACAGACCATCTGTTAGGGCTAAACAGACCGTCTATTCGCATTGAATAGATGGTCTGTTTTTTATCTCTGTATCAAGCCCTGTAAATCAAGGCATAAGCGTTGTTTCACCTCTTCCATCGGCACCTCCCGTTTCAGCTCCTGCTGAAGCGAAGTGACTCCCTTATCTATAAATCCACAAGGATGGATATAACTGAAATAGCGTAAATCCGTATTTACATTCAGTGCCAGCCCGTGCATGGTGACGAAGTGGCTGCTACGCACACCAATGGCACATATCTTACGGGCACGTGGCGTATCCCCTTCCAGCCACACACCTGTTGCTTTCTCCAATCTTCCGGCAGTGATGCCATAAGAGGCGCACACACGGATGACTGCTTCTTCCAGCAAGTGCACATACTCCTTCAGTCCAAGAGAAAATTCTTCAAGGTTCAGGATAGGATAACACACCAACTGCCCCGGTCCGTGATAGGTAATATCTCCGCCACGGTCAATATGATAGAGCATAGCTCCTATCTTCTGAAGTTGTTCCTCACTCAGCAACATATTCCCTTCTTTACCACTACGGCCTAAAGTATAAACATGCGGATGTTCACACAAAATAATGTGATTTTCATACTCCTCCCCCGCCTGCTTGGCGCGAACAAGAGCATCAAACCACTCCGTCTGCCGGGTCCATGCATCAGCATACGGGATGATATTCCAATCAATGACATTCAGTTTCATGCCGACAAAGTTAAGATTTTAGGGATAAAATCGTATATTTGCCGACAGCAAAATGAAAAAAGATGAAACATAACTTCCCACAAGTAGATTTGCCGGTCGAAATGCTGGCATGGAGAGATGTTACAGAAGATATTCTGAATCTCTATCGCCAGTCGTGTCGATTGAAGGCTTGCATTTTCGCATTATGCACCGAAGGAACTATCAAGGCATCCATCAATCTGATGGAATATGAAATCAAAAAAAATGATTTGATTATCCTAATGCCGGGCACCATCATACAACTCAATGAACAAAAAGAAAAAGTGCGGCTTTGTTTTGTGGGTTTCTCCGCTCACTGTGTCAACGGCATCAATCTGCTACAAGCTACTATGGGTTCATTCTCCAAAATATGGGACAATCCGATTGTCAATGTGAGCGATACCGTAGCCTCTTATTTTGTAGACTACTTCGCATTACTGACCCGGATATCCATCGCTCACCCCACCAGTACAGCAATGGCACAAAGCGTACTTCACAGCATTTTGCTGGGAATTAATACCCTCTATGCCCGTCGTCCACAAAACATTCTTGCCAAAAGCCGCAAGGAGGAGATTTGCCATAAATTCGTGCAACTGGTTATTGAAAACTATATGACGGAACGGCGTGCCCAATTCTACGCCGACAAACTGGGAATCTCCCTGCAGCACCTTAGCACCACCGTAAAACAAGTGACTGGAAGGAATGTGCTTGATATCATTTCACATGTAGTCATCATCGACGTCAAGGCACGGTTGAAATCTACAGATATGACTATCCAAGAGATAGCCTATTCACTGAACTTCCCCAGTGCCTCTTTCTTTGGAAAGTACTTCAAGAGGCACATGGGGATGAGTCCGTTGGAATATAGAAACTCTTAATTCAATTAGTATCTCAGTCGAAGGCTATTCAATACCACCGATACACTGGAGAACGCCATAGCGGCACTTGCCAGCATAGGGTTCAGCAACAACCCGTTGATGGGATAAAGCAGTCCTGCTGCAATAGGAATGCCTATCAGGTTATAGATAAATGCCCAAAACAGATTCTGATGAATCAAACGTACAGTTTGTCGGGAGAGGTTGAATGCTTTCGGCAATAGTAACAGGTCCGAAGTCATGAGGGTTACCATCGCTACATCCATAGCAATATCAGTTCCTTTACCCATGGCAATGCTGACATCAGCACAAGCCAAAGCCTGTGAGTCATTGATTCCATCGCCTACCATCGCCACCGTCTTTCCTTGAAGCTGGAGCTGACGGACAAACTCTTCCTTATCATCCGGCATAGCATCAGAAATGTATTGGATATTGCCCAAGCGTGCGGCAACAGAAGACGCAGTGCGTTCTCCGTCTCCCGTCAGCATATATACATCGATACCCTGAGTACGAAGTTCGCGGACAGCCTCGACGGATGTAGCTTTTATCTGGTCCTTGATAGCTACAATGGCAAGCAGCTCATTCTTACGTCCGAAATAAATGATACTGCAACTATCCGATTCATACTGTGCCAGCATCTCTCCCAATACATCAGTAAGAGCGGCATGATAATCTTTCAATAGTTTATGACTACCAGCCCAATACTCAGTACCCTGATAAGAAACTTTAATTCCTTTTCCGGTAATACTTTCAAAGCTGTCCAAAGCTGCCGGTTCGATATGCTCCTGTTCTTGCAGGGCAGTCACAATAGCAGCTGCCAACGGATGTTCGGATTTAAGTTCGGCAGCCAGAAGAACATCTTTATAGTGCTCCTCCTGCGGCTGTGCCCATAACCATCCGGTAACAGTGGGATGCCCTTCAGTCAATGTGCCGGTCTTATCCAACACCACCACATTCACCTTTCGCATCTGTTCCAGTGCCACAGCATTTTTTATCAGGATATGATGATCGGCAGCTTTACCAATACCTACCATCAAAGCCGTAGGCGTAGCCAACCCCAATGCACAGGGACAAGCAATCACCAATACGGAAACCGCTGATAACATGGCATGGGAAAGCATATCTACACCACCGAAGAACATCCAAATAAAGAATGTCAGTACGGACAAGCCCAATACCACAGGGACAAAGATACCTGTTACCTTATCCACGATACGTTGTACGGGAGCTTTACTGCCCTGTGCTTCCTGCACCATACGGATGATACGCGCCAGCACCGTTTCACTACCGACTTTCTCGGCGCGAATAATGAATGAACCTTTCTGATTGATGGTTCCAGCCAATACGTGCGAACCGGCCTTCTTTTCTACCGGGATAGGTTCACCGCTGATCATACTTTCATCGACATAAGAATCTCCTTCAGTTAAAAAGCCGTCAACGGGAATTTGCTCACCGGGACGTACGCTGACCAGGTCGTCAATTCTCAGCTGTTCCAAAGGAATATCCTCTTCCTTACCGTTGCGCACCACACGGGCTATCTTGGGCTGTAATCCCATCAGCTTGCGGATGGCGGTAGAGGTGTTACCTTTAGCACGCTCTTCCATCAGCTTACCAGTCAGTACGAAAGCGATAATAACCACAGCAGCTTCATAATAAACATGAGGCTCCAAGCCACGGCTATACCAGAAATCGGGGAAGAAGGTATTAAAAACACTGAACAAAAAAGCAATGGATGTACTCAGTGCAACCAAGGTATCCATATTACTGCGTCCCAAACGAGCCTGTTTCCAGGCACCGGTATAGAACGGTGTACCGAACAACACCAGTACTGGAATAGCCAATACCATCTGTATTTCGTTGGAATAAGGTACATGCATAAAGACCATGGAAAGCAACAGCAGAGGAATAGCAAATAGCCACGCTCCTATCACCCGCCCTTTCAGGCGACGGTAACGCTTCTGTTGTTCTTCCTCCTGGCGCTCTTCGACATGATCTTCTTCAATAATGAGGTCATAGCCCGCAGCCAGTACGGCAGCACGAATTTCTCCGGGTGTCGCGAACGTGCTCATCCCGATACAGATTATAATAAGACAATCGCTGCTACTGTTATGAGCGAAGAGGCCAAAAATGACTGGGGAGAGGAGAGACTTATTACGCTGGGCAACTGGTCAATCCAACCTTGTATAACATCGATCGGCTGACCGTTTGCCATTAAAAAACCATCGACCATACCACGGGTCACACCGACACCATAATCGCCTAACCACACTCCTACACCGACACAATGCACCTAGCCGAGACCTTTACTATACAGCACTTCGCTATAAGACGATATATCCACAGCCAAGAACATATCCATATATGGGTTAGCAGGCTCCTTTTTCTTTTCCCGGCCATCCCGGACCATTCGGAACGAATGCTGTATTTTTGAATATGAATCCATTTGGTTAGGGTTCTTACCGAATCATTCCATCGAAAGCTATTATTGTTGTTTACAACTGGTTTTCCTGTTCTACCGCTTTTTGTAATAATTACACCAAAGGAACACAAACCCTGCAAATGGAAGAAACGGCAGCATCTTTCAAAGCAGAAATATTCTCAATATCCTGCGGGTTGACAGCGTTGATACCACCTTCCATGCCATCAATCAAAACCAATGGACTACCACTGGAGGAAGATTATCATCCACATTCGTCATGATGCCGTTAATGGTTCCTTTTAACAATCACAGAGGCTCCGGCAACAGGATTAGGCTAATAGGTCTGATTCTTTTGAATCATAATTTGTGTTCCATGATATTGAAAGAATTACTCTGATTTTCATAATAACTTCTTATTCAATGAAACAAGCAGGCTCACACATCTTTGTGTTTTCAATGTTTAAAATGATATTAGTTCTAAAAAAACTATGGCATTTTTAGCTTTAATACATTTTGATACAACTTCATAACAATGTGATTTTCAATAAATTAAACAAGTAAAATATATTATGCAATAATTACTTAAAATACACAAGTCTCTTTAAATTACTTCTGTTAACAAATTAGCAGAAGTACGACCATGTTTTTTATTTATCTATTTTTATATAGTTACATATTTCCAATGGATACATTATTCTGATAAACAGAATAATACCTGTGTAATACCAAAAGAGTAAAATGTTAAAAAAGAAACTTCTACGTATTTTTTTTAGAAAAATAACAGTACAACGGAAAATTTTCGTATCTTTGACACCGATATGAAATGTGCAGAGTTCTTTTAGAACTAATTACAAACACAGATAAACTTTATACGCAAAAGCTAAAAACTCTAACATTTTGTATATATGATGTAGAAAAGCGATAATAAGCGCCATCATTTTAATTAAAAGAGCATTCTTTCAATTAAATATAAGACACAAATTATGTTGAAAAATTTCAAACCTATCAGCTTAATCTTGCTGGCAGGTGCCACTTGTTTCCCAGCAAGTATATTTGCAGAAACAATGCCCTCCAAGCAAGGGATGAACATTTCCCAGCAGAACGGAAAAGTTACAGGTACTGTGGTAGATGATCTAGGGCCTGTTGCCGGAGCATCGGTCGTAGTGAAAGGAACAACCAATGGAAACATTACCGACATGGATGGTAATTTCACATTGGAAGGTGTAAAAAATGGAGACATCATTCAGATCTCTTTCATTGGTTACACAACTCAAGAAATCAAATACACAGGACAATCCACTCTTCAAATCAAATTAGCGGAAGACACTCAAAAACTGGAAGAAGTCGTAGTCGTTGGCTATGGCGTACAAAAGAAGGTAAACCTGACCGGCGCTGTAGGGATTGCAGATAGCGAAATTCTGGAAGATCGTCCGATCGGAAACATTGCACAAGGTTTGCAAGGAGCTATTCCAAACTTGAATATTGATTTCGCCAGTGGTAATCCAAATGCAGCTACTACATTTAATGTACGTGGTGCAACTTCACTGAATGGAGGACAAGCACTATTGTTAGTCGACGGAGTCGAAACATCAGACTTGTCTTTGCTTAACCCACAAGATATCGAAAGCGTATCAGTATTAAAAGATGCTGCCTCTGCTTCTATTTATGGTGCCCGTGCCGCTTTTGGCGTTGTATTGATCACAACTAAAAAAGGGAAAAAAGAACAAAAAGTTCAAATCAACTACAATAACAACTTTTCTTGGTCGATGGCCTCTCGCTTACCGGATGGTGTTTCTTCCGATAAGTGGATTCGTGCCATGAATCAGGCAAACGTGAACAATGGCAGCGGACAGTATTTCAAAGATGAACACGTTCAGGCTGTAGATGATTTCATTGCGGGAAGAGGTCCTTCTGCATTTTATACAACAGACAATTCAATAACTGCTGCCGGACAATGGGCTTATGCTGGGAACACCGATTGGTTCGACGTAATGTACAAACCGTCATTCATGCAACAGCATAATGCAAGTATCAGCGGTGGTTCAGACAAGACGACTTACTACGGCTCTATTGGTTATAAAGGACAAGATGGTATTTTGCAATATGGTACGGATAAATACAAACGTATTAATATGTCTTTCAACTTTTCCACTCAGATTACAAAATGGTTGGAAGTAACTTTCCGTACAAAATATAACCGCAATACAAGTGATTATCCCTACACCAGCAATTTTAATTTAGGAAACATTTTTTACGAAATCTATCGTGGATTCCCAACTATTCCTGTTTACCTGCCAGATGGTAATAATTTTGCAGGTATAGCAGGTAGCAACTTCAACTATAACTTTGCTGGTTTACTAGATGGAGCTGGGCGAGACAAAACCAACTCGGATGACTTTTGGTACACTGCCGCCTTTAATCTGACACCGTTAGCCGGTTTATCAATCAAGGGAGATTATACCGGAAACAAATTCTATCAAGATCAAACCCAGCACGGCAAGATACTGTATCAGACAATGCCAGAAGAAAGTACGTTATCTCCGCTATCCGTTGGTACACCTGGAGGTGTAACAAAAGCTAATTACGGAGATACTTATCAAGCATTGAACTTATGGGCTGACTACAAGAAGTCATTCAATGACAAGCACAATTTAGGTGTAATGGTCGGTTACAACCAAGAAAGCAAAAAGACGACTAAATTAAGCGTAAGCACTAGTAATCTATTTGATAACAATTTCCCTGTCACCGATTTGGCCAGTACTTATAACATGCCAAGTGAAGAAGCAACAATCTGGGCTGTACAGGGTGCGTTCTTCCGTTTGAATTATGATTACATGCAAAAATATTTGCTTGAGGTAAATGGTCGCTATGACGGTTCATCCAAATATATGTCTGGTGATCGTTGGGGATTCTTTCCCTCGGTATCAGCAGGTTGGCGTATCTCTGAAGAAAGTTTCTTCGAACCAGCTCGTAATATTTTCGACAACCTAAAAGTCAGAGCTTCATATGGCTCATTAGGCAATCAAGTTACAGATGGCAATTTCCAATATTTAAGTTTCTTGACAAGCGAATCTTTGGCCTATCTGATGAACGGCGGTATCATTAGTGGCTTGAAAGCTCCGACATTGGCTAGTACAAACATCACATGGGAAAAAGTTTACACAACCAATATCGGTTTAGACTGGACTATGCTGAACGGCCGTTTCACTGGATCTTTTGACTATTACATCCGCGATACAAAAGGAATGGTCGTAAACAAAACTTACCCGGCTGTATTAGGGACGACAGGTGGTAAAGAGAACTTGGCAGATATGAGAACCAAAGGTATGGAATTATCTTTAACGTGGAACGATCAGATTAAAGACGTGGCCGGCAGTCCTTTGGATTACTCTATCAGCATCGGCATCTCAGACAACACTTCTGAGATCACGAAATATGATAATCCGACATTAAGTTTGGATGAAACTCATTACCAGGGAAAGAAAATCGGCGAAATTTGGGGATATGTAACAGATGGCTTCATTAAAGATGAAGCTGAAGCCCAAGAAATGGCCAATAAACAGGCTTTCATCAGCACAACTTGGAAACCAGGAGATATTCGTTATGCAGATTTGAACGGTGATGGAAAAATTGACCGTGGGAATAATCGTGTTGGTGATTCGGGCGACAAAAAAGTCATTGGTAATACAACTCCCCGCTACAATTTCAACCTCAACTTGAGTGGTTCATGGAAAGGTTTTGACTTACGTCTGTTCTTCCAAGGTACAATGAAACGCGACGTATGGTTGGACTCTCCTGTATTTTGGGGATACAAGACAGGTATTTGGTGGGCTAACTTAAATGATTACATCATCGATAACTCTTGGAGTGAAACCAATACGAACGCTTACTATCCTATTCCGACTTGGAGTGATAGAAGTAAACAAACACAGACAAAATATCTGCAAAACGGTGCTTTTATCCGTCTGAAAGATGTTACATTAAGCTACACTATTCCTAAAGCGCTCATCAATAAATACGGCATTGGTCAGCTAAAAGTGTTCGTAAGCGGTCAGAATCTTTGGGAAGCTACAGGATTGTACAAATACCTCGATCCGGATGCTGTAGGCAGACGTGACAATAACGGTAACTTGAAAGTTGACGACAACGGTAGTGTTTACCCGTTCACCCGTTCTTATTCATTTGGTATCAACGTAACATTCTAAAAACAGACAAAGTAACATGAAAAAGTCAATTATATTATTTGGTGGTTTATTGTTCCTCACAACCCAAAGTTGTGATGTACTGGATAAAGAGCCATTAGACTCTATCAGTACACAACAATACTTTGCAAATGCCAATGCACAGGCATTAGAGCAATATTGTAATGATTTATATCCCAAATTAATCACCGGACATGGAAATCCGAACGAATATAATTTTGGGATGATGGAAACTGATTTCCAGTCTGATGACCTACTTCCGTGGGACGCAAACTCTGTAGCTTTCAGTCAACACAGCATTTCTACAGCAGACAATGACAATTGGAAATGGGAAAATATTCGTGCTTGTAATGCTTTTATGCAAGATTACGAACTATCCCCGGAAACCGAGGCCGTAAAACATCGTTATGCTGGTGAAATTTTATTCTTCAAGACATTGGATTACTTTAATAAAGTAAAACGCTTTGGCGATGTACCTTGGTATGACAAAGTATTGGTTCCTGGAGACGAAGACCTATACAAAGGCCGCGATTCCCGTATTACCGTTGTAGCAAACATGATAAAAGACATTGATCAAGCGATTGAATGGTTACCCCAAAAAGAAACGACAGGTGTCTACCGCATCAGCAAAGACGCTGCACTTGCATTAAAGGCACGTATATGTTTATTTGAAGGAACTTTCCGCCGTTATCATAATATGGAAGGTGATACCGAATTGCTCAAAGCCGCTTATGAAGCAGCAGGCGAACTGATGAAATCCGAATATGGCTATTCATTGTTCCAAGGTTCAAAACCTGGTAAAGCCTATTATGAATTATTTATCCAAGCAGATTACAACTCCAATCCTGAAATTATTCTGTCGAAGGAATATGATCCGACTGTCGGCAAAGGAAATAACTTAAGCCGCCAAATTGCAGTCGGTGAATCTCCTATCGGTTTGAGTCGTGACGCTGTTGAAGATTATTTGTGTGCAACAACAGGAAAACCAATCTCTATGTGCGGCTGCGAAGGCCACTCTCATCATACTACATTAATCGCCGAACTAAAGAATCGAGATCCGCGTTTACTACAAACAGTACCGACTCCCGAAGCTGGTGAATACACCTATTACCTAGAAGGGAAACGTCCGGATATCGGTAAATATACCAGTGGAAGTGTTAGTACATCTACGGGATATGGTGTTATCAAATATTACAATCCGTCAGAATACACATCATCTCATCATATTGGAACATTAGACGCTCCAATCTTCCGTTATGCAGAGATTCTTCTGATACGTGCAGAAGCAGGAGCCGAACTTGGCCAAGATCCCGAATTAGATAAAACAATCAACGCTTTGCGTGATCGGGTTGGTTTTAATCACCATTTGACAACAAATCCGATTGAAGACCCGAAATTGGTCGCCGAATATCCAACAATCAAAGGCCCGAACGCCAACTTGATCCGCGAAATCCGCCGTGAACGTCGTGTTGAACTAATGGCAGAAGGTTATCGTTATCACGACTTAATGCGTTGGGCCTGCGGTATTCGCCTGAACCAACCGAAATTGGGTATCATTCCAGACAAAGCAACAAGTGAGAATGATTTAAATGGATATAATACAAAAGATTATGAATCCATTAAATCCGGATTAGGTTTCGTAGACGGTGCCATTGATGTTTATACAAAACGAATGACAAATCCTGTTCCAAACTTTATAGATCCCAAGAACTATTTGTTCTCTATTCCGACAAACCAAATCGGATTAAATCCCAATTTAAAACAAAATCCGGGATGGGATTAATTGAAATATTTTGATAATTTTTTTTCAAAAGGTCTGCTCTTCATAACAGAAGGGTGGACCTTCTTGTATTTGAAAAATCCATATTATTTCAATAGCTTTTGATTTTAAGGTCCATCTTCACAACTTCAGCAAACAATTCATATATATCAACTCCCTATAAATACTGAAATACCAAGAATATGAAGTGATTTAAGACTACACAATTCACATAGTTCAAAACAACTATTTAATCAGTTACAAAGAAAGTGAAAGAGGTAAGTGCTACCTTCTTATAAGTCTATTAAATGAGACAGTAATCATACAATATGATTTAAAAAATACATACAGCTTATTGGCTATCGAGGAAAAGGCACTGACCTACAGAGAGAAGATGTATACCTTATTCCACAAAACAACTATCTTTCATAAATGGATAATACTTCTTTTCACAGCCAGAAGATATCGAGTTCAAAACATATATGTTTTAAAAACGAAACACCTATGTTTTGAATTCGAAACATAGGTGTTTTGAAATAAGAAATATAAACGATCACATCAATAGTCTTTCTCATTCGCCAGATTCCACATATTCAGAAAAGAGGCTTTCGTTATGTCGACAATCTTATTCCAGTTTATCTTTTCCACATGGTCGCTTGGCATATGATAGTCAGGATGACCATCCGTATGGTACCAGATGACCGGAATATCCAAAAGAGCGAACGAAGCGTTATCACTCCCCCCTACCGGTTTATCCCACGGACGATAATCAGGAGTCAGATTCAAGCCATATTTCTTGATATCGTTTTTCAACCAATCGCCAAACACAGGATGCGCTTCCGTATAGAAATAAACGACATGCATCGGCTTGGACTCGTCTTTATTACGGCCAATCATGTCGTAATTCAGATACCCCTTCACCTTATCCATCTCCGAGAATGTCTGCACGAAATATTTGGAGCCTAACAAGCCTTTCTCTTCACCATCCCAGAAGGCGAAAATAACGGTTCGCTCCGGTTGAACCCCCGTCGCTAAAAACGCCTTAGCGACCTGCAGGACAGCTGAAACACCCGAAGCATTATCGTCGGCCCCGTTATAGACCCGGTCACCGTCCAGCATCGGGTCAAAGCCGAGATGATCGTAATGGGCGCCAATAATCACATATTCGTTCGGGTTCTTACCCTCGATCTTCCCCAAGATGTTGTTCATCGACAACTTCTGATGAACACCTTGTTTCAACTTCGCGATCGAATCCGGATGAACCTGGAAACGGCCCTTCTTCTGCCGTTCCTTGTTATAAGCCTCAAAAGGTTGGTAATAGGATTCGAACAGAGGTTCGATCCCCATCGTTTTCAAATTAGATACAATATATTCACCGGCAATACGCCCACCACGGAAACCAGCTTCACGCCCTTCCAATGCATCGCTTGCCAGAAAACCGATATAGGCCTCGGCATTTGCCCTGTTAATGACATCCAGCCCTTTCTTTTCAGGCAACTCGGCCCATAGCGTAGCACTTAGTACAATAGAGGCTAAAAACAATCCCGTTTTTCTCATTTCGATATTGTGTTTTACAGATTATAGTTTTCTACATTATGCAAATATACGGATATTTGTATACATTCGAACTATAATGACAGAACACAAATATGATTTTAGTGTGGTTGTAGACAAGAGCAGGACTGACTTCATTAAAATAAAAAAAGGCCAAACTCCGCTATCTCATAAGCGTCGAATACCTCCCCCTTTTATCTCTCACCAGTCTTTCAAAAGACTACGGTGAAGAGACTACATCTAACAAATTATTTACTGTTTAATACTCAATTTTTAGAGCTTTCGCTCATTTGGCTCACCAATCTGCGAATCTCAGCATTTACTCGCTGACACATTGAACCATTTCCTACTGACTGATAACGATCAGCCTGATAACGCAACATCGCTAAAGTACGCATACTTTTTTCGTTTTCTCTCATCATCATAATTTTACTCATTTAAGTTCTCCACGCTTGGAGAACGATTAATAATAACTAAACCTAAACTTTCTTTTTCTTTTTGTTTACAGTGCAAAGATAAGTATTTTATTTGAATTTATGCTGTAAAACATATTCAATGTCTACTATTTAACTATATTTAGGTTTTGATTAAATACTTTTCATCTCGATTTATCTAAACGACAGTAGCCAATTCACCTGTAGTCGAGTCGATTACAAATCCGCGGACCGTTATATCTTTTGGGATCAACGGATGTTTTTGTACTTGAGTCACTGTTTCACGAACGGAACCTTCCGGGGTGTCGAACCCACGCAACCACGATTTGAAATCAATGCCGCAGTAACGCATCATATCGATATGCTCCGAAGGGATACCACGCTTCTTCATTACCTCAATCATCTGTTCGCTGTCCATATGCTTGGCACCGCAATCGGTATGACCGACAATCATGACTTCGTTCACACCTAATTCATAAATGGCAACCAACAGACTCCGGACCACACTTCCGAAAGGATGGGAAATAATCGCCCCAGCATTCTTGATGATCTTGACATCCCCGTTCTTTATTCCCAAAGCTGCCGGTAGCAGCTCCGTAAGACGCGTATCCATACAAGACACTATCGCAATTTTCTTATCAGGATATTTATTGGTGATAAACCTCTCGTATCCTTTACTCTTTACAAATTCACGATTAAATTTCAATAACTCGTCTATCATAACTATCTTATATATATGTAACAGTTCAAAATCAAATAATGTTGAAATGTTTCAACGCATTGTATACACCATTCTCGTCGACAGAGGTGGTCACATAACCAGCTGCACTCATCACGTCTTCGGCCGCATTTCCCATAGCAACCCCAATCCCGACATGGCTAAGCATCTGAATATCATTACCACCATCACCAAAGGCCATACATTCGTCCAGACCGATATGGTAATGTTCCAGCATTTTGTCAATCCCGACCCGTTTACTGCTTCCAAGCGGTACGATATCTGTAAAAAGAGGGTTCCACCGCGTGGATTCACAATGCGACAAGACCTTCATAATACGTTTCTCCTGCTCTGCCGTAAAAAAGGCGATCAACTGGTAGACCGTCTTTCCATAAATATCCTCGATCGGACGGATTGGAGGAGCCGGGAAGTTCAACAGATGAAACACATCATTGACCGCCTTATCCGTATAGTTCATAAAAATCTCGTCTTCCTGCACAAAGGCACAAGGGAATTCGCCTTCTTTTTCCTGGTAACGAACCAAGGCTTCGATATCCTTATCGGGAATGCTATGCTTATAAATCACATCGTCCTTTCCGGCAAACACATAGCCACCATTCAAAGTTACATATCCATCGAACTCAAGATCGCCCAGATTGTTAATCGAACGGCGATGACGACCAGTTGCTATAAATACTTTTATCCCCTTCTTCTTCAACAATTCGATCGCATGAAGGGTAGATTTCGGGACTACATGTGTTTTAAAGCTGACCAATGTCCCATCAATATCAAAAAATACTGCTTTAATCATAACCTAAACTCATTACCTTTTAAACCTCAACAAAGGTAAGAATAATTACGGATTTCCAAAGGTCATATAAAATCACTATATTTGAACGCTGAAACATTTTATTTGCAAACATGAAAACACATCTCTACTTATTGACAATACTATTCATATCCGTTCCATCCGTCTTTGCACAAAAGATTGAGAAAGAAACCGTTCCTGGACAAGAACCGACTTTGGTCGAACGACTTACAGGAGGGAAAAAGGTGATTGAAAGCGCAGAAATGAATTTTCAGCTTTTTACTTCGGCAAACGCCAATTTCATCGGTTCCGATTTCGACGGCATGAACTTCAAGCTGAATCGTGTCCGATTGGAAATAAAAGGGAATGTATGGAAAAACCTTTCTTATCATTACCGGCAGTCGTTTAATAAATATTCGGACCCTTATTCGCTGGACAACCTTTCGTCCTCGCTCGAATTGGCTTATGTCAACCTGAAAGTACATGACAAGTTCGGCTTTACGATCGGTAAGCAGTTTGTCAATTTCGGAGGATACGAATATTTTGTCAATTCGATAAAAGTCCGTGAATTCAGTGAGTTCAACAACCTACTGACCTGCTATCAGGCTGGTATTTCAGGTAACTGGCAGATCAATCCTGACCACGAACTTTGCTTCCAGATCGTGAACAACCGAAGCGGACAGGACAACGAAATCTACCCGACCGGATTGCCCGACAACACACGAGAAGCAAAAGTTCCTTTCATGTATACGGTAAACTGGAACAGCTACTATTTCGACCGCATCCTGCAACTCCGTTATGCCGCTTCCGTAGGACAACAGACACAGAAACGTTATTCTTATTACTTCACCTGCGGCAACACGATCGAGAAAGGACCTCTGCTGACTTATCTGGACATCATGTACACCCGGCAGGGATTGGACCAGCACGGCGTTATCAGCCGTCTGCCAGAGACAGCCCAGACAGCTTGCAATACCGAGTATCTATCGGTCATCGCCGATGTGGACTACCGGATTCACCCGCGCTGGAACCTCTATGTGAAAGGTGCTTATGAAACCGGAAAAGTGTACAAGGCGAACGGACCATTTGCCAAAGGCATGTACCGCCGTTCCTGGAATGCACAGAGCAGTCTCGAATTTTTCCCGATCAAGAACAGTGATCTTTTCATCTTTCTCCTTTATACATATCGCGGCGTAAAACTTGAAAAAGCAGCCTTGGATATGGGAGCAGTCGATCCCGACACGCATCGTATTTCGTTAGGGCTGGTCTATTCGATTCCGGTATTCTAAACTTTCTCTTTCAAGGCAGTTTTGCCACCCTCTATTCCCAGAAATGAAATCACAATGAGGGTGTCAAAATACCTTTGCCATGGTCTTTTAGGAACGGATTTACAAGGGATCATTCAAACAAAGCCGATCCAATCAAATTATACCGGAAATTTTTATTATCATAGACCTCCAAGCCTTTAACCTTGACACCGATCAGTGTCGAGCGATATAGGTTCTCCACGTTGAGAACATTGTATTTTCCTTTTGGCAGTTCCATATACTTATCCAAGGGCTGCAAATAGACAACCGTATATACCAACGGGCTGACATAGCCGTTCTGACCAGTTCCTCTGCTCCGTTTCTCGTATTTTTCTGCATCATCCATGCTCACAGGGATAAAGAACGCCTGATCCGGATTAACCGGCATAAAATTGAAACCGTTGAAAGGAATACATTGTTTGGGAGAACTGCCCGAACGTGTCGGATAGGACAATGGATAGCCTTTATGGTCAAAATCATAACCGTTATGGTTATTGTTCACTTTTATGAAATAAGTTTTCGTAAAATCAAAATCGGCCATTCCCTTTTCCAAGCGAGCCTGATATTCGCCTTTCAGTTTACGGAATTTAAACTGATCGCGCCGGCATTCCTGCCCCAATTCTTTATTGACGACACTGATATAATTCAAGACCACCTTGTCGTCTATCGGTAATTTATTGACACGAACACAGCAAATAAACATTTGTTCGAGCGTCATCTCCTCGCATTTTATAACAGGTTCAGGCATATTCACGACGATCTCGCCTTGTTCGATCGCACGATCAATCTCCACGAACAGTTTCTTATCGGGAGCTTTCTCACTTTCCAAGGCAAACACGACAGCTTCGTTCAGGAACATATTCTTATCTTCCGGCCGGATAATCTCACGGATTGTTACCTTGGAGAAAGGCAAATCCTTTCCATTGAACGCCTCATACCGAACCTTTCCATAGGTATCCGTATACGCGTATTTCAAATGCTATACTTAGTCGAACTCAGATAGAAATCTCCGAGAGTAAGCACATCACCGGTTTTGAATGTATCTCCACTATACGTTTCATACGATTCCTGTGCATAAACAGGGAAAAGAAGGAAAGATAAGCAAAAAAGAAGGCATAAAAAATGTTTCATATTCATTAGATTAGTTAGACCTTTATTTCGTTAAAACGCGATAAAGATAAACTTTTTCCAAAATATATGAAACAAATGATATTACAATAAATAGACATCATTTATATCCAGCTTGAACTGCAGGCCAAGAAATTCAGCTGCTTTCCTGCAAAGTAGCATCCGTCCGGTAAAAATCTCGAAATAGTCCATCACGGCACAAATTTCAGTATTGATCTTTAAATCGAGAGTGATCGTTTTCGAATCCGGCTCCAATATAACATCCGATTTTTCGGCTGCATAATTTACCCGATCATGGATATCGAAATTAATCGTGGAACGGTTACGGACACGGCTGCGACGCACATCCGTCTTATCAGCGATTATCAGAGCAGCTGCAACGGCATTTACAGCAGCAGCCGTCTGTTCGTCATGGTTTCCGATAGCTGTAATAACGGTCGCCACATCTTCAGGCGGCATTCCCATCTTATCCAAAATACGAAAAGCCATCATAGCCCCACTTTGGGCGTGGTCGATGCGGTTCACCACATTGCCTATATCGTGCATGAAACCGGCGATACGAGCCAGTTCCACCTCATGCGCATCATATCCTAACTTCTCCAATAAATCCCCTGCTACTTTCGCAACCTTCGTGCAATGGGCAAAGCTATGCTCCGTGTAGCCGATTGCTTTCAACGACTCGTCCGCTTGTTTGATATAAGTCCGGATCTCTTCGGATTTGCGGACATCTTCATATGTTACATTCATATTTTTATCTTTACTATATACGTTAATTAAACACAGAAATATTCCATTTTGTTCTGCCGAAGAACCAGAAGGACATGAATTTCATATTACAAAAGCCTTTTACCGGTCTTTATTGGAATAATAAAAAGCGGAATCTCATGGTGAGACTCCGCTTTCTATTTTATTCGGGTGAAAAAAGGATTTCCACCCTTAGATGATCATAATCAAATTATTCTTCTACACTCCAGTTTTCAGCAGCCATACGTTTGTAGCTACGCAGACGCCACTTAGCGTTTTCTTCTGCGGCAGCAAACAATTCAGCAGCTTCAGCTGGATACTGTTTTGCAACAGATGCGAAACGAACTTCACCTTTCAGGAAGTCTTGGAACTTACTCCAATCCGGTTCTTTAGAATCCAATGTGAACGGGTTCTTGCCTTCAGCTTCCAGAGCAGGATTGTAGCGCCACAAGTGCCAGTAACCACATGCAACAGCTTCTTTTTCTTCAGCCTGAGATTTGCCCATACCCTTCTTCAAACCGTGGTTGATACAAGGAGCATAAGCGATGATCAAAGAAGGACC
>ENA-OPDF01000746-OPDF01000746.1-human-gut-metagenome-genome-assembly--contig:-NODE-746-length-22092-cov-4.605845_pt1 | contig 22092 bp, 20 predicted proteins | sample MGYA00241575_ERZ501501 | MGnify/ENA primary metagenome ERZ501501 (study PRJEB25962, sample SAMEA1972229) | human gut metagenome | biome: human gut; feature: human-associated habitat; material: faeces... | reverse complement strand
GCGTGGCACTGATTGGCACGACTCTGGTGCCGCTGCTTTCTGGTCTGTTCGGTTAAGCGAAAGCTGTCGGAGCGAAGATTCCGACCGGGCGGCGAAAGCTGCCTGTTACATAGTCAGGTGCAGGCAATCTCCGCAGCTGGCTATTTTCTGCGCTCTCCGGCAGGTGCACATGTTGGAAGTATGACGCAGAACCGCAGTTTAGAATCGCACCGGCTGATAGGCCGGACAAGTTACAGGAGGACAAATCTATGGCGTTTCTTACTACAACTGCATCGGCACTGTCTCTTTTCTCACAGCTGTTCATGCTTCTGTCCCGTATGGCGAAGCTGTTCGGCGTGTTTGCGTAAGGAAGGAGGCGGCTCATGCAGAGTATCCTTGAACAGATCACAGATTGGCTCAAGAGCATGATCATCAGCGGTATCATGGGAAATCTTTCAGGGATGTTCGATTCGGTCAACCAGCAGGTTGGACAGATCGCAGGCGATGTGGGAACCACACCGGCGAACTTTTCACCTGCGGTCTTTTCTATGATCCGCAACATCTCAGAATCCGTGATCCTGCCCATTGCCGGAATGGTGCTGACTTTCATCGCCTGTTATGAGCTGATCCAGATGCTCATTGAGCATAACAATCTGGCAAATTTCGAGACATGGACATTTTTCAAATGGGTCTTTAAGACCTTTCTGGCAGTGACCCTGATCTCGAACACATTCAATATCACGATGGCTGTCTTTGATGTAGCGCAGCAAGTGATCTCCCGAAGCGGCGGTCTGATTTCCGGCAGTACGTCCGTCAGCGATGCGACCCTGACAGCAATGCAGGCCACGCTGGAAGGGATGGACTTAGGACCGCTGCTGGGACTGTATTTGCAGACCTTTGTGGTTCAGGTCACGATGCTGGCGTTGTCGGCAATCATCTTTGTCATCGTGTATGGCCGAATGGTGGAAATATATCTCATGGTGAGCCTTGCACCGATTCCGTTCGCAACCTTTGGAAACCATGAGCAGAGCCATACCGGTCAAAACTATCTGCGCTCCCTGTTTGCACTGGGATTTCAGGGCTTTCTTATCATGATCTGTGTGGGCATCTATGCAGTTCTGATTCAGAACCTGTCCTTTTCGGATAACATCATCAGCAGCATTTGGGGCGTTATGGGCTATACGGTTTTGCTGGCATTTACCCTATTTAAGACGGGAAGCCTCGCGAAGTCCGTGTTTGCAGCGCACTAAGGAGAGGAGGAATGATTCATGGCATCTTATATTTCTGTGCCGCGAGACCTCTCAAAGGTCAAAACTAAGGTCTTTATGAACCTGACCAAACGGCAGATTCTCTGCTTCGGAGCCGGTGCGCTGATTGGCGTTCCGGTTTTCTTTTTGCTCAAATCCAGCGGAAATCTGAGCCTTGCTGCACTTGGCATGATGGCAGTGATGCTGCCGCTCTTCTTTCTTGCCATGTACGAGAAAGACGGTCAGCCGCTGGAAGTGGTGGCAAAGCATTTCTATGAGGCGAAGTTCAAGAGGCCGAAAACTCGGCCTTACAAAACGAAAAATTACTATGCACTGCTGGTTCAGCAGGCAGACGTGGAAATGGAGGTAAATCGCATTGTTCAAAATTCTCGAAAAGCTGACAGCGAAGAATAAAAAGCAGGATGACATCCGAATGCCGTCCCATCTGTCAGCCGCAGAGCAAAAACAGGTGCAGACGGTGATTGACCGTGCAAGGAGTGACAGCACGGTTCCGCACTCAGCTCAGGATAGCATTCCCTTTCAGCGGATGTTCCCGGACGGTATTTGCCGTGTGACGGACAATTACTACACCAAAACCATTCAGTTTCAGGACATCAATTACCAGCTGGCGCAGCAGGAAGATCAGACGGCTATCTTTGAGGAATGGTGCAGCTTCCTGAACTTCTTTGATTCCAGCATCCGCTTTGAGCTTTCTTTTATGAATATGGCTACGGATGCCTCGAATTTTGAGAAGATGGTGCGCATCCCGTACCAGAAGGATCATTTCAATCCGGTGCGCACGGAGTACAGCACCATGCTGCGCCGCCAGCTTGCCCAGGGCAACAACGGCCTGACCAAGACGAAGTACCTGACGTTTGGCATTGAAGCAGAATCCATGAAACAGGCAAAGCCGAGGCTCATTCACATTGAGATCGACCTGATGAACAACTTCAAACGCTTGGGTGTCCGGGCAAAATTGCTGAACGGCAAGGAACGGCTTCATCTGATGCACGATATGTTCCACATGGGTGACCATGACCGATTCAATTTCGATTGGAAGTGGTTGCCGGAGAGCGGGCTGTCGGTAAAGGATTTTATTGCGCCGACCGGTTTTGCCTTTCCGAAAAACCGTATTTTTCAGATGGGCGGGATGTATGGTTCTATGTCCTATCTCCAGATCACAGCTTCCGACCTGTCGGATCAGCTGCTGAAGGACTTTTTGGATATGGAATCCAGCCAGATCGTGACCATGCACATTCAGTCGGTAGACCAGAACAAAGCAATCAAGTCCATTAAGCATACCATCACGGAGCTGGATCGTTCCAAGATTGAGGAACAGAAGAAAGCTGTCCGTTCCGGATACGATATGGACATCATTCCGTCAGATTTGGCAACTTACGGCAAGGACGCAAAGGCACTGCTGAAGGAATTGCAGAGCCAGAATGAGCGTATGTTCCTGCTGACCTTTCTGGTGATGAACACCGGCGAGACGGAGCAGGAGCTGGAAACCAATGTGTTTCAAGCTTCCAGTATCGCGCAGAAGTACAACTGCAACCTGCGCCGTCTGGACTTTCAGCAGGAGCAGGGGCTGATGAGCTGCCTGCCGCTGGCACAGAACCTGATTGAGATTCAGCGCAGCATGACTACCAGCAGCACGGCAATTTTCGTGCCGTTTACCACCCAGGAGCTGTTTCAGACCGGGAAAGAGGCTCTGTACTATGGGCTGAATGCTTTGTCCAACAACCTGATTATGGTTGACCGGAAAAAGCTCAAAAACCCCAACGGGCTGATTCTGGGTACTCCCGGTTCCGGTAAATCCTTCTCTGCCAAGCGAGAAATCGCCAATGCGTTTCTGGTGACGGATGACGATGTAATTGTGTGCGATCCGGAAGCCGAGTACACGGCACTGGTGCAGAAATTTGAGGGGCAGGTCATTAAAATCAGCCCTTCCAGCACGCAGTATATCAACCCGATGGACATCAATGCGAACTATTCGGAAGAGGATAATCCGATTGCCCTGAAAGCAGATTTCATCCTGTCCCTGTGTGAGCTGATCGTGGGCGGCAAAGAAGGCTTGCAGCCGGTAGAAAAGACGGTCATCGACCGCTGTGTTCATCAGATTTACCAGACCTATTTTGAGAACCCGGTGCCGGAGAATATGCCGGTGTTGCAGGACTTGTACGAAGCTCTGCTCCGGCAGGATGAAAAGGAAGCACACCATGTGGCAACAGCACTGGAAATTTATGTGACCGGTTCTCTGAACCTGTTTAACCACCGCACCAATGTAGATATCAATAACCGGCTGGTTTGCTATGACATCAAGGAGCTGGGCAAGCAGCTGAAAAAGATCGGTATGCTGGTGGTGCAGGATCAGGTCTGGGGGCGTGTGACCGCTAACCGTAATGCCGGTAAAGCCACCCGCTACTATATGGACGAGTTCCATCTGCTTTTGAAAGAAGAGCAGACAGCGGCCTACAGCGTGGAAATCTGGAAGCGATTCCGTAAATGGGGCGGTATTCCCACCGGCATCACCCAGAACGTAAAAGATCTGCTTTCTTCCCGCGAAGTGACAAACATTTTTGAGAACAGCGACTTCATTTATATGCTGAATCAGGCAGCCGGTGACCGTCAGATTCTGGCGGATCAGCTGAATATCAGCCCACACCAGCTGTCCTATGTGACACACTCCGGTGAAGGTGAAGGACTGCTGTTTTATGGAAATGTGATTTTGCCGTTCGTTGATCGTTTCCCGACCGATCTGGAACTGTACCGGATCATGACGACTAAATTAACCGAAGTTCGGGAAGCAAAGGAGGCGTAAACAATGACTGGCAAGAAAAATCCGAATCTCGGAGACAAGCTGCGGCAGGAGCGCGAGGGTGCGGAGAACACCCTTCGCGATTCCAGAAACAAAGCCGCCGATAGCAGTACGGGAGACAGCAGCAAGAAAAAAGCGGAACACCGAAGGCAGATTCGTCACGAGGCCGATCTTGCTAAGATGCGCAGTAAGAAGCTGAAATCAGAGCAGGAGGTAAAAGCGAAAAAGAATGCAGCAGCTTCCGGGAAAAAGGGCGGAAAGCCAAAGAAGCCGGGAAATCTTGCGGCAGATGCACTTTCAGCCAAGGCACATCAGAGTGTGCGCAATGCCGACCAGGATAATAATTCTGGTGTGGAGGCAGCGCATTTTACCGAAGGTTCAGCGGAAGGTGCAGCCCGTGCCGGTTCCAGGTTCCAATATGGTCGAAAGCTGCGGCAGTACAAAAAGCTGGAGCGGTTGGAGAAAAAGGCAGATAAAGATGCCGTGGAGTCCATCTTTGCGGAACGCATGAAGTCTGATCCGCAGGCTGGCTCGAATTTCTTTTCCAGATGGCGGCAGAAGCAGGCCATTAAAAAAGAGTATGCCGCTGCGAAGGCCGGTGCAGCCGCTGCGGAGAACACAGCAGCTGGCACAGCCAAAGCTGCGCAGGGGGCTGCCAGCATGACGGAAAGGGCGTTTCAGTTTGTGCAGAGCCACTCGCATATCATCATCGGTATCGCAGCCGTGGGACTGCTTGTTTTGGTGATTGTCGGGTCGGTATCGTCCTGCTCTGTCTTGATCAATGGCGGCGGCAATGTGGTGCTGGGGACTTCCTACACGGCAGAGGATGAAGATTTGAAAGGCGTGGAAACGGATTATACCAAGCTGGAAGATAAGCTTCGCAAACAAATCGACCTCATTGAAACCGACCATCCGGGCTATGACGAGTATCGCTACAATTTGGCGGAAATCGGTCACAATCCCTATGAGCTTGCATCTCTGCTGACCGTAGAATTTGAAAACTATACGAGAAGCCAGGTACAGGCGCGACTCCAGAGTATTTTTGAAGTGCAGTATGAGCTGAAGTTGGTGGAAAAGGTGGAAATCCGGACAAGGAAAGAAACCCGTGTGGGCTATCGCTACAATCCGATCACCGGAACCGGACACACCTACACCTATCAGGTGACGGTACAGTATGAGTATAAAATCCTCAATGTAACGCTGCTCAATCGGGGCGTGGACTATGTTGCCAGAAATTCCGGTCTTACAGATGACCAGCTGCAACGATACGAAGTGACATTGGAGTGCCGGGGCAATCGGGATGATCTGTTTGCAGGCATCGCTTTTGCAACGCCGGACGGCGCGGGTTCCAGCGGAGAATACCAGGATTACGACATTCCGGGCGAAGCTCTGACGGATGAAAAATTCCGGAAGATGATTACCGAAGCAGAGAAATATCTCGGTTATCCCTATGTCTGGGGCGGCAGTTCACCGAGCACCAGCTTTGATTGTTCCGGCTTTGTAAGCTGGGTCATCAACCACTGCGGCAATGGCTGGAATGTAGGCAGGCAGACGGCCAATGGTCTGATGGGAAAATGCGACATTATCCCAAAGAGTGAAGCAAAGCCCGGAGACCTGATCTTCTTCCAGAAAACCTACAACACCAGCGGAGCGTCCCATGTGGGCATTTATGTCGGAAACGGGATGATGATCCACTGTGGCAATCCAATTTCCTATGCTTCCATTGAGACGAACTACTGGAGGCAGCACTACTACTGTATGGGAAGAATTCGATAAAAATAGGGCGTTTATTCGCCCGGAAAGGACAGAGTATGAGTTTGAAACTGGAAAAGATTGCTGCGGAGCGTGAGAAAGCCCGCAGAAAACGCGATGAGTGGGAGGAACGCAGAAAGGAATGGGACAGAAAGTACCACGAGCAGGAAAACAGCGAAATCTGTGAAATGGTACATGCCCAGAGCCTGACCCCGGAACAGCTGGCAGTCATCATTCGGATGGCGCAGGCTGCGGTTCCCAACCCGGAGAACATGAAACTGGATGAGAAAGAAACGGAGGATATGGAATGAAAAAGATGATGGCAATGCTGCTTGCCAGCGTAATGGCGGCAGGAACCTTTACGACCACTGCATTTGCCTATACGGGCGATGATGTGCAGAAGAACACGTCTGTCAGTACCGCTGCACAGGAGACGGATGCGGTAGGAAGTGCAAATGCAGGGAAAACAGACAGTGATAGCAGCATCGAAATCGACCCGGACATGCAGGTGCTGCCGGATGGCTATGAAGTCGCTACGGATGCGGATGGGAACCTGATCGTTACGGTGGGCGGCAAGGAATACAACATCGGCAGCGAAAAGTCCCAAAAGCAGACTGGTACGGTGGTGCCTGGTATCACCAGCCTGCATTTCCGTTCCGGTCCCGGTATGGATCAGGAGATTATCGGGTATCTGCATTCCGGCGATACAGTGGAGATTGTCGAAAAATGCGGTGACTGGTATAAGGTGAAATTCAACGGCAAAACCGGGTATGCACATGGAAAGTACCTGAATGTCACGGATTCTGCAAAAGACAGCAGCATGTTCAATGAAGATGCGCTGAAGCTGTTTCTGGATCTGATGCAGAGCGGAATGTCATCCGAGGATGAGACGGAATCCAGTACAGCTTTGACTCCGGAAGGAAATATGACGCTGGTGGACGATATCGGTGAGGAAGAAGATAAATCCAGCCAGCAGTTCATCACGCTGGTGACAAAGGCGGGCAACACCTTCTATCTGATCATCGACCGCGATAAAGACGGCAACCAGAATGTGCATTTTCTGAATATGGTGGATGAGGCCGATCTGCTTGCTCTGATGGATGAAGAGGAAGCTGCCAAGTATCAGGAGAAGGAGCCGGAAGTCACGGAACCTGCGGAAACTGAAAAAACGCAGGAGACGGAACCTGCACCGGAAGAGCAAAAAACAGAGAACGAGCAGAAGAAAGCGTCTCCGCTTCCGATGATTATGCTGCTTCTGTTTGTGATTGGTGCAGCCGGTGTCGGCGGCTATCTCTATATCAAGATGAAGGGCGTAAAGCCTGCATCCAAGAAAAATCAGCCGGACCCGGATGCGGATTATCACGATGAGGATGAAGATACGCTCCAGCTGCCGGAGGATGATGGTGACGAGGACGAAGAAGTGGATGTCAACGAGGATTATGAAGCGGAATCGGACGATGAACCTGTCTGATTAACGCAGCGTTGACCGGTGGGGCGGCTGAAAAGCCGTCCCCTTTACATAGCCAAATGGTTGGTGGGTGAACTATTTTGAGCTATGAAGCTATGGAATCTGTAGGCGATATCTGATAAAATAGAAAGCAAGAACAGCTCAACAACTCGGAATTTTGTGGAGGCACATCAATGGAAACGATTTACGAAAAGTATATGGCACTTCCCATAGATAAGGGTCTTTTATGTTTAGAATATGGAGATATTGCAGACCCGTATTTTTGCTATCCCGTCAACGCAAAGCCAATCGGATTTGAAGGATGTATTCTGTATTGCTTTTTGCCGGAATATGGAGAAATGGTATTTGCCTGCAATCCAGAAAGTTGTGTAGACCAAAATGTATATCCATTAGCGGCAAATTTTGAAGATTTTATCCGTTTAATCTTGGCTTGTGGTACTGCTAACCCATTGGAGCAAATCGTTTGGATGGATAAAAATAAATTTGAAGAACACATGGCAAACGAAGAAAAAATACTGACCGATGAGCAGAGGACAGCGGCACAACAGCTACAGCGGGCATTAAGTTTGTTACCAATAGAAAATCCGTTTGAATATGTCAAATCCATTCAAAAAGATTTTGATGGTAGTAAAATACAATACAGTGATGAATACTATGAAGTTACCGGCATAGAGAACCCTAAAGGAACTAACACCCAAGATAAGCATTTAGTTGAATTTGAACCTGTCGTTTTTGAATTTAACCGCAAACAAGATAGCGACTAACAACTTCCAGTTTGTAGACCTAAAACAGAATACCGTTCCTTACATAGCAGTCATGCGCTTCGGTGCCTGGCTGCTAATTTTTTTGCGAAAGGAGCAGTATCGAATGAAGCTTGTATTAGCGGAAAAGCCCTCGGTTGCCATGAGTCTCTCGAAAGTAATCGGGGCAAATCAGCGCGGGGACGGTTATATGGAGGGCAATGGCTACCTTGTCAGTTGGTGTGTGGGGCATCTGGTGGAACTCTCCCAGCCGGAAGCCTACGATGAAAAGTATGCCAGGTGGAAGTATGATGATCTTCCGATTTTGCCGGAACATTGGCAGTATCAGGTGTCCGCCAGCACGAAAAAGCAGTTTGGAATCCTGAAAAAGCTCATGCAGCGGAAGGATGTAGAGAGCCTGATCTGTGCAACCGATGCAGGGTAGTGCGGTTAGGTGACTTAAGAGAAAGAAAAAAGAGACCTCATCTCGTTGAAAATTAAATTTTATGATCATTAAAGGAGTAATTCAAATGAAACGAAATCAGAATTCTGACCATAATCCCCCTCAAAAAGTGCTTTCCTGCCGCTACAACATGGACACCAACCGGCTGGAAGCCCAATTTAATGATGGCACTATTCTTTCCATCGACTGTATCGCCGTTGAGGACGAATACGGCAACACCCCTACGCAGCGAGCAGAGCTAGATTGGCTACTCTACAACAAGCCCTTGGAGTATGCCCAGTTTGTGCTGGGTGGTGAAATTGAGCATTACCTCTCACTTGGCTGCGACCATGGCAGATTAGAAGATTGATCTTTAATTAGAATATTCCAAACAGACCAACAGCCCTCTACTTGCAGTCGTTGCAAATAGAGGGCTGTTGCAATTTGAATTTATAAGAGCATGAGCTTCTTTTAGCAAGAACACATTTTACTGTGCCCTGCGTCATGCCAATCAAATCGATCAGATGCTGCTCAGGATCTGTCCATCCTCGATCCGAATGACCTGCTGCGCCTTCTGCGCAATTTCCGGGTTGTGGGTAACAACGATAAGCGTTTGTCCAAACTCCGCAGCACATTCCATTAGCAGCCGCATCGTATCCTCACCCGTCCGTGTATCCAGATTTCCGGTTGGTTCATCGGCAAAAACGATGCGCGGTTTTGCGATGAGCGCACGAGCGATCGCCACACGCTGCTGCTGTCCACCGGAAAGCTGTGCGGGGCGGGAATGCAGCTTGCCCGCAATGCCCAAGATCTCAGTCAGCTTGTGAAGCATTTGCTCATCCGGTGCTCTATGATCCAGATAAAACGGGATCAGAATATTATCCCGCACCGTGTACTCCGGGAACAGCCGGAAGTCCTGAAAAATAAAGCCGATCTTTTGCCGCCGCACCTGTGCCAGCTGCTCCGCATTCATCGCATAAATGTCCTGCCCATCCAGCAGAACCTTACCGGTGGTGGGCGGCAAGAGTCCTCCCAGAATTTTCAGGAGCGTGGATTTTCCGCTGCCGCTGGAACCGATGATGGACGCAAATGTACCGTTTTCAAGGGTCAGGTCGCTATTTCTGAGGGCATGAACAGCGCTTTCTCCTTCCCCGTAGGTTTTGGAGATCTGCACCGCTTCCAGAATTTTATCCTTCATAAGATATCCCCCTTGGATGCTTTTTTACGAATAAAGGAGAAGATCGGCAGCAACGCTGCGGACAGCCAGAACACCATCAGCAGAACGCTGACCAGGATCTGACTTCCCACGGGTTTATGGAATTCAAACACCCGTCCGCTTGTATGGATACGGATCAGGTCGAGAATGCTCTGGATCGGAACGATACGCGAAACTGCTGCATAGACAACGATATTCACAAGCAGCGTCGTCCCAACGATGACCGGGAGCAGCAGCTTTGCATAGGACAGCACCAGTTTTTTCGGGGAAACGCCCAGCGTCAGGAGAAGCGACAGACGCTGCTGCTGGACTTCATAAGCCGAAAGATTCAAAACCACCAGCAGCGCACACCCCAGAAGGACCCCGAATACCGCAAGGATGCCGACAAGGAAAGCGCTCTGTGTGCCCTCGGTGTAGCTCTGGCTGATCAGGTCGTAGTTGTCTGCGCTCAGAATCCCATTTCTGCGTGTGGCAATGGATGCAATGGAACGTCGCAGCGAGAAGTTATTGTCGGCAGCCAGTTTCACGTTCAGGCTGCTGTATCCTTCTTTTTCCATATGGTAGCTGCCTGCGCTCTCAAACATTTTATGGTAAAGAGCCGTACTGACAAAAATCGTGCCGCTGAAAAGGATCCGGTCTGTTGTCAGCAGTGTGTAATTGCTTGCAGACTTTACGACACCGGCAATGGGCAGCTGGGCGGTATACGTCCGGTAGACATCATTCCCGGCTTCATCCTGCCCGGTATAACACTGGTGTTGGATGCTCAACTTGTCTCCGGCCGCAAAAACCGGTTCAACCAACGTACTGCCATCCGGTTGGAAGCCCTGATAATATTCATCCGCAGCGGGGGCATAATAGCAATCTCTCCACAGGGTCAAAACAGAATCCCCTGCCAGCAGCGTCTCTATTTCCTCGTCCGAAACGCCGGCATCTGCGGCAATGCGGCGTAGTTCATCATCCGGCAAAGCACAGACTGTCGTATTTAGTGTTCCTTTTGAGGCATTTTGCATTATTAAACTCGGGATGTCGCCGTTGTCCTTGACCCAGATATCGGCAAGCATCTGGCTGGACTGGATCTTGTCTGACGTCACGGTATAGGTATCGGTCAGATCAATTGCAGCGGAAACCTCTTCCACACCGGGCAATGCAGCGAGATCCTCTTTCAGAGAAAACGGCATCCCGGAGGTTCCGTTCATCTTGATGGACAGACAGGCATATGGTGCATCCAAATTATACGGCAGCATGACACGCCAGCCGACATACAAACAACTGACGGCGATCAGCAATACCGCGCAGCCGACACCGATCTGCGGTGCAAGCGGCAGCTGTGCCAAGTGAAATTTTTTTGCAGGCTTCTCTTTGGGTTTTGTGATCTGCGGGCGAACCAGCACCGCAGGCAAAAGTGCGCCCAGCAGTACGGAGAGCAGAAACAGCACCGCCAGCGGCACAAGAGATGCAGCGGGAACCACTAAGAACGAAAGGTGCTTCTGCAACCCCAGACCGACTGCCGCAGCACCGCAGCCCAGTGCAAACCCAGCAGCAACTGCTGCAAGCCCGGCAAAAAGCGCCTCCCACAGGCACATGAGACGGAGATCCCGATTCTTAGCCCCCAGCGTCAGGAAGGTATTGATGGTATGTACACGCTTGTGCAGAACGATCAGGAAATACTGCGCCACTGCAAAAAAGCTGACCAGAATCGCTGCGACCAGTAAAAAGCGCAAAGAAGATGAAACGGTATCCTCCTGTGGGTAGGCATACTCGTTTGCCACTAAAGCAGGGTCGGTCGAAGCGGTCACGGGTGCGGCTGCATTCAAATAATAAAATGTCTGGAACTTTTGCCCGTCCAAGGCAAGCGGCTCTGCTACAATGCCGCTGACGGTGAGATTGCCGTTCAGATTCCAATAAACATCATAGGCAGGAAGAACACCGCACAGGGTATAGGCTTTTTCCATCACTGCGCCGGAGCCTGCCAGCGGGTCGTAATCATTGGCAGCCACCTTCAGCGTGACCGTCTGCCCTACGTCATAGGAGCAGCCCAGCGCATCCAGCAGCGTCGTCGTCATGGCAATCTCATCGGGCTGGGTGGGGAAATCACCGCTGATCGGCACGATACGCCCCAGCTGTGCAAAGGTATCGTCTGCCGTTCCGATACCACCCGCCACACCATCGTCTGCACCGAGAACGATTCCGTTTTGGATCACTGTGCTGACCTGTGCGGATGCAGGCAAGGCGCCTTGTACCTGTGCGGCATCCGCAGCAGTATCCGACAAACGCAGGTACTGCCACGCGCCGTATAGTTCGCAGCGGGTGTCCTGCAATACCTGTGCAGAACTGACGGAGTAGATCACCGCCGCCGTCAGGAACGAGAAAACCAGTGTCAGCAAAAGCAGCAATAGGCTGGTCTGCTTCTTGCGGCCAAGCATCCCATGAAACGCCAGAATGATAGATGGACTTTCTTTGATTTTCATAAGCTGTCCTCCCCTATGTCTTACACGCACCTAGAAAAGGAATTTTCTATTATAATAACGCTTTTCGGGGAAATTTGTTACACAGTTCTTTTAATTTTCTCAAATTCTGTATGGGTGCACATAAACCGCCGGGAAGTTTACCGCATATTCACAATTCGCCCTTCCGTACATCCTGACACCCCAGCCTCTCCCCTGCGTTTTGCAGGTGGAAAGGCCGGGTTGTTTTTATGCACAAGAGCGGAGTGGCTAAAGTTCGTTTTAATTGAGCTTCAATCACATTTCGTCAGTTTTCACATATTTGAAGCAAAAAGTGCAAAAGCGATTGACTTTCTATCAAACTCCGTGTATTCTGAACACAGAAAGCCAAATGGTTTTTTCCCATAAGGCGCATAAAGCAAAAGACATAACAGGAGGTTTCATGTTATGAAAATGACCCGCCGTGATTTTTTGAACGTTTCTACTGCGGCTGCGGTGGTTTGCGCAGCTACACTTTTGCCCGTAGAGAAAGCCGCAGCCGCACAGCAGACGCTGGCTGCACAGAACCTTCTGGAGCAGGCGTATCTGTACGCCTTTCCGCTGGTGATCATGGATGCTACGCGGACGGCTTCCACAAACACCCGCACAGCTACAAGCAACAAGGCCCCCATCAACCAGTTCATCCATGCGGAAAAGCTGGCAGATGCAACGACCCGTGCGGTGGTTACGCCGAATGTGGATACCATCTATACGCAGGCGTTTCTGGATGTCGGCGCAGAACCAATGATCTACGGCGTGCCGCAGACCGACCGCTTTTTTAATGTACAGGTGCTGGATGCGTGGACAAACACCGCCGCTGTGCTGGAAACGCCGGGGCTTTATGCCATTACCCGTGCAGACTGGCAGGGCGAACTGCCGGAAGGGGTGCAGCGCATTGATGTGCCTACCACGATGGTCTGGACCATTGCCCGCATCGTGCTTTCCGGACAGGAGGACCTGCCCAACGTCCGGGCTATTCAGGATAAGATGCAGCTGATGCCGCTTTCCGCCTATCAGGCGGGTGGATGGACCGCCCCCGCAGGCAGCTATGACCCTGCCAATGACTTTGTGCCGGTAAAGCACGTTCTTGCTATGGACGCAAAGGAATTCTTTGATACCGCCAATCAGCTGATGGAAACCAACCCGCCCGCTGCGGCAGATGCGCCGGTACTCCGGGAGCTTGCAGCACTGCATATCGGCCCCGGCGAGAAGTTCGATGACAAGGCGCTGGGTCTGTTCAGCGGGCTGCGCTGGAAGCTGATGCTGCTCCAGCTGAAGAAAAAGCTGCTGAGCGAATCGAAGGGCTATACGCGCCAGATGGGTCAGTGGACCTATTTCGGCGACCCCATCGGCAACTTTGGCACAGCATATACCTACCGTGCCATGGTTGCGCTGCGGGGTCTGGGTGCCAACACCACCGATGTTGCCATCTACCCTAAAACAGATGTGGACAGCACCGGCACAGTCCTGACCGGCAAAAAGACCTATACGCTGCATATCGAGGCAGATCCTCCCACACTGGAAAAGGGCTTCTGGTCGGTGACCGCCTACGGGGAGAGCGATTTCCTCATTGAAAACCCAATTGACCGCTACTGCGTCAACGACCGCTCCGGTCTGCACCGTAATCCGGACGGCTCGATCGATATCACCCTTTCCAAAGAGGCACCGGCGGACACGACCAACTGGCTGCCGGTAGGAGAGGGAGATTTCCACCTCTTCCTTCGTATCTATAAACCGGATGCCGCCGCACTGACAGACTGGCAGCCGCCGGTCGTCCGCACAAACTGATCCGTAATAAGGAGGAACCTGCTATGAAAATGACCCGCCGGAATTTTATTTCTGCTTCGGCTGCTGCAATGCTGGCGTGCGGCGCATCTCTGTCTGTCCATGCTGCGGAAAATACCACAGAAAACAGCCTGAATTTTATCACTGACATTTTCAAAGACCCCACCAAGCCGGGCGAAACGAAAGAAGCAACGAGCTGTACCGCAGAAAAAAACGCGGAGTGGTACAGCAAACTTGATTTTTCCGACCGGCGGGAGTTTGCCAACGCAGAGCGCGGCCTGCTGGACGATCAGGAAGGCAGGGTCATTTACAACGATGACGGAACAACGGCGTGGGATCTGCAAAGCTATGGCGATCTGGATTGCGATGCGCCGGATACGGTCAACCCCAGCCTGTGGCGGAATACCCAACTCAACGCCAAAGCCGGTCTGTTTGAAGTATGTGACGGCATCTATCAGGTGCGCGGTTTTGACATGGCCAACGCGACTTTCATCCGCACCAACCACGGCTGGATCATTTTTGATGTCCTGATGTGCAAAGAAAATATGCAGGCAGCAAAAGCGTTGATGGAAAACCGGTTCGGACCGCTGGATGTCAAAGCTGTGCTGTACAGTCATAGCCATGTGGATCACTTTGGCGGCGCAGAGGGTGCGATCGACCGGAACAATGTAGCGGACCCCAACCTTTCTATCGAAAAGCAGCTTGCCTCTGGCAAAACGGTCATCCTTGCACCGGAAGGATTTTTGAAACACGCCATCAGCGAAAACGTCTATGCCGGCATCGCAATGGCCCGGCGTGCGCAGTATCAGTATGGTACAGTGCTGGAAAAAGGAGAGAAAGGAGCACTCTCCATCGGCATCGGCATGGGACAGTCTACCGGTACGGTGACCCTCATCGCTCCTACCTACGAGATCGGGGAAGATGTTCCAAAGCTGACCATCGACGGGCTGGAGATCGAATTCCAGCTGACCCCCGGCACCGAAGCCCCTGCCGAAATGAACGCCTATTTCCCGAAGTACCGTGCCCTCTGGATGGCCGAAAACTGCACCGGCACCCTGCACAACCTCTACACCCTGCGTGGCGCACAGGTGCGGGATGCCAACGATTGGGCGAAGTACATCATCGAGGCTGACCAGCGCTTCTGTGACAAGACCGACGTGGTGTTCCAGAGCCACAACTGGCCGCACTGGGGCGAGGAGATCCACGAGTATCTGTTGAACACGGCTGCGATCTACAAGTTCATCCACGACCAGACCCTGCACTATATGAACATGGGGTACACCTCCAACGAGATCGCCGCCATGATCTCGTTGCCGGATGCGCTCGAAAAAGTCTGGTATACCCGCCAGTATTACGGCACGCTGCCGCATAACGCCAAAGCCATCTACCAGAAATATCTGGGCTGGTACGATGCGAACCCGGTCAATCTGGACCCGCTCCCGCCCAGCGAAACAGCAAAAAAGATGGTGGAGTATCTCGGCAGTACGGAAGCCGTTCTGCTTCGGGCAAAAAAGGACTACAACAAGGGCGAGTATCAGTGGGTGGCGCAGATCACAAAGGAGCTGGTCTTTGCAGATCCATCCAACCAGAAGGCGCGCAACCTGTGCGCCGATGCGCTGGAGCAGTTGGGTTATCAGGCAGAGTCCGGTGCGTGGCGCAATGCGTATCTGATGGGCGCAGCGGAACTGCGGAACGGCAATCTGTCCGGGCGTGCCCGCACGGCGAATGGTCTCACCAACAGTATGCGCGCAATGACGGTCTCCATGCTGTTGGACTATATCGCCATCCTGACCGATGCCAACGCTGCGCAGAACGATGACCTGACCCTGAATTTAACCGTAACGGATGAGAACGAGCAGTTCTATGTCACCCGCAAGAACGGCGTGCTGCTGACCTATCCGGGCGAGAACCGCCCGGATGCGCAGGCGTCCGTTACCTGTCGGCGGCTGCAACTGTTTGCTCTGATGACCGGTCAGCAGGCGGGTCAGGTCCAGATCACAGGCGATGCCACCGTCCTGAAGCGTCTGCTGGCGTATGCCTCCAAGTTTGAAAAGACCTTCAATGTGATCGAACCGTAAAACTGACCCCGCTTTTTAGCTTTGCTTCAAAAACCCGGGCTTTTGATAGCCGGGTATGTCAAGAGGGCTGGCACTGCCAGCCCTCTTTTTTGTGTTGTTTCTGCCTTACGGCACGCTTATAGTGGTCTTTCGTGCTTTTTCACTGATAGCCAGACCGTTGTTTTTGCCCCGCAGGGGGGCTACCGCCATGGGCTAACCGCGCCATTGCCGAGTATGACCGCGCTGTTCACGTTATTCTTGCTTGATTAAATATGAACGCTCCATTCAATTAAGACTACTGTCTATGGTACAATGATTATACGCAATCGAACCTTTACCGTGAAAGTACGATTGACCTGCGAGAATTAAGAGTTTTTCTAAAACACCGTGTTGCTTTCCACTTGTACTGTGTATGTTTTGCCTATTTCATGTATTCATTCTCCTAAAGTGTTGACACCTTGCAGAGAATATGCTATTATTTCCGAAAGTCCCACTGATTTTGTGGATTGGTTACAAGCAATCCACAAGATGTGGTCGTGTTCATTTTGAACACAGCCACAGAAAGTGGTTGGTTATCACCGTGAGACCCACCACTTCAGTGAGGGAAAGTCCACGAAAGAATTTACCGCCCCGCAACACACCCGATCTATTTTGCCGCCGATTCACCCGACAAAATCATCGCTGCGCTGCGTGGGCGGTATTTTTCTTTTTCACAAATAAAATCTTATGTAGTTGTTTAATCTTCTAAAAATTGTTTTTAGTTGTTGACTGTACAACTGAAAAGTGTTATTCTTGTGCTTGAAAGAAGCAGGCTGTAGTGTCTGCACTGCGCCCGGCTTTCTTCATACTGAACCTTGAATCTTACATAAGCCGTCTGAACGAGATACTGCGCCATGACCTCACGCTTTCTGTGGGCGAGCCGGACAACGCCGCTGCAAAACAGGGGCAGGAACTGCGTTCGGTGTGAACGGTGACCATGAGCAGGGGCTTTGCCTTTTCACACGTTTTGCTCTGCAAAATTTTCAACGTGCATTGCGGTTCGAATTCTGAAATTTTCAGTGTTGCACGGAAAGGGCAAAAGCAAGTATCGACCTGTGGCCACAAATTTTCAATGCTTGAAAAATTGCTGTCCACTCAGTCATCCTTGTTGGGGCAAGCGCTTGTCGGGGCAAAGCCCCTCCATCTGCTGTCGCAGACCGCGCTGCCACTTGAAAGCCCCAATGGGGCTTTCATTGCTTCGCAACCGTGGCCCTTCCCCAAACCCTGCTCCAGCATTGCGCTGGTTTCAGCGCAAAAGCGGCGTGTCGCATTACATAGCCCTCTCCATCCCGGAGCGGGCATTTATCATTTTCACAGGAGGTCGAATATGACTGAAATGAAAAGTCCGAATGTACACGCACGAAAGAACCGCAATGACACGCCGCGAAAACGAAAGACACACATCATCAAAGTCCGAGTGACCGCAGAAGAAAAACTGCGGATCGCATACGCCTGCAAAGAACTCCACCTCACCCAATCCGAACTCGTCCGCCGCGTCCTGTACGGCGTGAACGTCAAGCACACCGTTGTGGTGGCGCAGGGCGGCGAGGATGCACTGGCGGCGCTTGCCGCCTTGTCTGCCCAGTGCAGCAAGGTAGGCAGCAACCTCAACCAGCTTGCACGGCACTTCAACTCCGGCGGCAAAGACACCGAGCAGCTCCGGGCGCAAATTCTGGAGGAACTGTCCGCACTCACGAACTTTCGGCTGAAAGCCGAAGAAACGGTTGGTGAACTGTATGGCAACCATCAAGCAATAATCCGGCTGCGCCGAATTGGCTGTAAAAAATCACTTCCGCGATTTTTTTCTAATGTAAGCAGCCTGCGGCTGCAATCAGCATGACCTCGAAAAACTCTAACTACGCCGCCGCCGAAAGCTATCTCACCTTTCAGCACAACGAGTACACCGGTCTGCCCATTCTGGACGAGAAGGGCAGACCCAAGCTGCGGGATTCGTACCTGCTCGACACCCTTGAGTGCGGCGAATCCTCGTTCGCTATGGCCTGCCTGATTGCCAATCGCAAGTACGGCAAGAACGGCAGGCGGGAGGACGTGAAGACCCACCACTACATTGTGAGCTTCGACCCGAAGGACGCAGTGGAGAACGGCCTGACCATGGAGCGGGCGCAAGCCCTTGGCTTGCAGTTCTGCAAGGACAACTTCCCCGGTCATCCCGCCATCGTCTGCACCCACCCGGACGGTCACAACAGTGCAGGGAACATCCACGTCCACATCGTCATCGGCAGCTTGCGTGTCCGCACCGTGGAACGGCAGCCCTTCATGGACAAGCCGTGCGACTGGGAAGCGGGCAAGAAGCACCGCTGCACTTCTGCCATGCTCCGGCACCTCCGTGTCGCTGTCATGGAAATGTGCGAGCAAGCCGATCTGAACCAGATCAATCTGCTGGAAGCCCAAGGCGACCATGTTTCGGAGCGCGAGTATTGGGCGCAGCGGCGCGGACAACGCCGCCTCGACCATGCCAACGCCAAACTTGCCGCCGAAGGGCAGCAGCCCACCCAGACCGTCTATCAGACCGAACTGGACAAGCTGCGAAAGCAGATCTACGCTTGCATTAAAAACGAACTCCGCGATAACTTTTTAAGAAAACTTCGTTTGCTTTCAATAGCTTTTCATAGTATTCACGATAAGAACTGCTCAATCGCCGCATAGCAGGGATAAAGACATCATTGTACCCGTTTTCTCGATTTAACTGTGCGAATAGTTCTTGAAGTCTGTAACCCGGAGTGTTTTTGTACGCGTCAGATGCTTTGACTTCCTTATACCGCTCAAACATCTCCCTATTATCTTTCAGATATTGTTCAGGGTCTTGTATTGCAGCAGCAACACTTGCAGCAGCTTTTTTTGACACGTCAACAAGATCAATGGTTTTCGCAACATCGTCGAGATATTCTTTCAAATCATCCGGGATAACAATATTCACACCGTCTAAAAAATCAATTATCGTTTCAAATGCATCTTGCTGTTCGTCTGTTGCAACCCTCTCATTCAGGTACAGTGCAAAATGGAGACTGATAAATTTCCCGAAATATCCCGGAAAACGGTCAAGCAATCTTGAAAGAATAGAGCGCTTCGTTTCGAGCTGGCTCAATTGCGCCCGGGCATCCTCCCAATTCTGGTTTCTCGCAAGCATGTGGAGTAATTGTTGTTTCGCTTGTATATCCGAAATTTCCAGTTCTTTCTTGTCGCATATAGTTTGAAAGGATAAATAGTCATTCTCTGCCAAAACCGTTTTAATGTCCGATACTGATATTCCAAGCCCGCGTAAAACTGCGATTTTGTTTAATTGGATGACATCATCCTCTGAAAACACCCTGTAACCATTTTCCATAATTTGAGGGCGAGTTAAGCCTTGTTCCTCATAATACTCAATCGCCTTTTTGGTAAGGCCACATCTCTTGCAGACTTCATTGATAAGCATATTATCACCTCCACTGGTATGATAAGCCCACCCCCAAGGGGACAGTCAATAGCTTTTTCAAAAATTCTCTTGATTGGGCAAGGTGTGTACGATATGTAATGCCATTTCTGCATTTTCTTTGTCCACAAATACCTCCGTGATATACTTCGGTTTTATACCCAGCGTTCCGATTCTTGCTTGATCGAACGCATTACGCCGATTGGCATCTTTGGTTTTGCAATAAAACTTGATTCCCGCAGCCGCCAACGCATCCGTGATGCAGTTGCATTGGTAAGGATCGGAAACTGTTGCAATTTGTGATTTGAAAAGCTGCTCTAACATAAATACCCCTCCTACCGGTCGTCTGAAAAGGATATAATTTCAAATGTCTTTATTGGAATAACGTAATTTAATCTCAATTTATTTCGTTCGTCCATAAATTTCCAAAAGTTTGTGTGTCTGTATATAAATCTTCTGAAAATTTGTAGCACAATCACAATGTTTTTCATTTGGATAAATCGATAGAACCACTTCGTCCGTGAAAGACCGTGACCCTGCCCGGGTGGATAACCCGTTCCTCATCGAAGAGCTGTCCAAGGAGCGTCCCGGCATCCTGCTGTGGATGCTGGAGGGGTTACACCGTCTGCTGGCAAACCGCTATCAGTTTACCATCAGCGAGCGCTCTATCCAGAACCTCGAAGCAGCCATGGCGGACAGCGACAACCTGACCCAGTTCATGCAGGCAACGGCGTATGTCCGCTTCAAGCCCGACACCGAGGAACGCTCCACCTATCTCTACCGCGCCTACACCAAGTGGTGCGAGGATAATCTGGAATCGCCTGTTCCGCAAAAGAAGTTCAGCCAGTTCCTGCTGAAAAATGCAGGGAAGTATGGCCTGACCTTTTCCAAGCACATCTTTGGGCTGCTGCTTCGGGTCAGGAGCGGCAGGCCCTTACATATTTACCGGCCCACAAGGGTGCAGCTCAACCGGAGCTGCACCGGGTCTGGAGAAGTGCAAAGGAGACATGCCTATGACGAATGTCCGCAAAAATTCCGCTAAACTGACCCGTGAGGACTTGAAAATCGCGCCCGAATCCCCTACAATGAAACGTCAGGAACTTGCAGTTCCATGCGAATTTTCTGTCAGAAATTCCATGGTAATTTCTGACGAAACTTCGGACCAAACCCCTGCCGTAGAACCTTCTGACCAGACCAGCAAAACCGTCCGACACGCCCCGCTTGTCTACCGGGTGGAGGAGATTGCCCAGCTTTTGGCGATCTCCAACCGTGCTGCGTACAATCTGTGCAACACCACGAAAGACTTCAAGGTGATCCGCCTCGGTACCAGCATCCGGGTAAGCAAGCAGAGCTTTGACGATTGGTTTGCAGCGGTCTGAGGGAGGGAACATCTATGGCATCTATTATGCCGATGCCTGCCAAGGCAGGCAAAAACATATTTGCGCGCAGCGCACACTGCTAGGCATACGAAGTATGAAACGTGGCAACACGTATTCCGTCCGATACAACTACAAAGATCATGCTGGCAAGCCCTGCAAGGGCTGGGAAACCTTCAAGACCAAGGCCGAAGCGCAGGAGCGCAAGATCACGGTGGAGAAGGAACTGCTGGATGGCACCTTCCTCGTGCCCGACACCATGACGGTGGAGGAGATGCTGTACAAGTGGATCCCCATTCAGTCCAGCAAACACAAGTGGTCTCCCAAGACCTACACCCAATCTGTGGCGATGGTGCAGAACCTCATCGTGCCGTATATCGGAAAGCGGAAGGTGCAAGACCTCCGCACCTATGACATTGAGCAGTTCTACGCCACCCTGAGCCAGACCCCCTGCGGGCAGTATGTGCACGGTGTGAAGCAGGAGTTGACGGAAAATCAGAAGAAGCGGCTGTTATCCAGCACGTCCATTCACGAAGTCCACACGCTCCTGAAGACCGCCTTTTCGTATGCCGTTGACTGGGATCTGATCCACAAGTCGCCTACTCCCCGTGAAGCCCCCAAGATCAACACCGAAGAACGGACCATCTGGGATGAGCGCACCATGTTGGCGGCGCTGCAGACCATCGAGAACCCCGCTCTGCATCTGGCGGTGCACATGAGCATGATTCTTTCCTTGCGAGAGGGTGAGATCCTCGGCTTGCAGCCGGGAGACCTCGACTTTGATGCAGCAGACGGACGGGGAACCATCTCGGTGAACAAAGCCCTGCAGCGTGCCGACAAGGTCGCCTTGTCCAAGATCGACCCCACCCAGATCTACCACACCTTCCCGGACAGACGGGTGGGGAGCAAGTCCTCGCTGATCCTCAAGCGGACTAAGACCAAAAAGTCCAACCGCATCCTGTACATGACCAAGCCCTTGAAAGAGGAGCTTCTGGCATGGCTGGAAAAGATGAAGCAGGACGAGCAGAGCGCCCCGGAAAAGTACAGCAACTGCGGTCAGCTGTTCCGCTTACCAGACGGCTTACCCATTGCCCCGGACGTTCTGACCAAGTGGTACCGTATGTGGCGGGCAGAGCACCCGGAGTTTGAGAAGATCGTGTTCCACGGTCTGCGCCATTCCAGTGCCACCTACCAGCTGCTGCAGTCTGGCGGTGACTTCAAGTCGGTGCAGGGCAACACCGGCCATGCAACCGCCAC
>ENA-OPDF01000716-OPDF01000716.1-human-gut-metagenome-genome-assembly--contig:-NODE-716-length-22584-cov-3.602690_pt1 | contig 22584 bp, 20 predicted proteins | sample MGYA00241575_ERZ501501 | MGnify/ENA primary metagenome ERZ501501 (study PRJEB25962, sample SAMEA1972229) | human gut metagenome | biome: human gut; feature: human-associated habitat; material: faeces... | reverse complement strand
GCAGCAGTAGTGCTGCGTTTTGGGTATCGCCGCTTCGCAGCAGCTGCATAACAGTATCGGTCAGTTCTGTACTGCACCCTAACTCCCGCAGGCTGTTTTGGTAATCTGCTAATTTTATCTGCTGCATTTGCGCACCTCTTTTCTGTTTTTATTATAGCCCGGCGGCGATTTTTGCGCTAATGGTAAAAACTCATATCGTGATATGAAATAAATTCAATTCATGCTATAATAAACTTACGGAGGTTTTAGTATGGAAATCAGAACTCTGCGCTATTTTTTAGAGGCGGCGCGCGAAGAAAATATGTCCAAAGCGGCGGAGCGGATGCATATATCACAGTCGGCGCTTTCCAAACAGTTAAAAGGGCTGGAGGAGGAGCTGGGCAAAAAGCTGTTTGTGCGGCACAGCTTTTCCATTGAGCTGACGGAAGAAGGGATGCTTCTGCGTAAGCGCGCGGAAGACTTGCTTTCAATGGCAGATAAAATAACGGCGGAGTTTGCCTCAATGGACGACATTATCGGCGGCAATATTTATTTCGGCTGTGCGGAATCGTACCAAATACGGCATTTGGCGTCTTTAATAAAGCGTTTTAAAAAGCAGTATCCGGGGTTTCATTACCATATTACCAGCGGCGATACAGAGCAGGTAACGGAAAAGCTGGATAAAGGGCTTTTGGATTTTGCCGTGCTGGTAGAGCGCCCGGATTATGCAAAATACAATGTTGTTAAAATGCCGGAATCGGACCGTTGGGGGCTGGTAATGCCTGCCGGGTGCGCATTGGCGCAGAAGGATTGCATTACTTTTGAAGATTTGCTCGGGCTGCCGCTGTTTTGTTCCGGGCAGGGCTGGCATGCCGATTTGCCGCTGTGGTGCGGCGAGGGTATTAACGAACTGACGCTGGAAGGTTCGTTCCGGCTGTCGTATAATGCTTCTGTTTTTACACGGGAAGGGCTGGGTTATTTATTAACCTTTGAACATCTGGTTAATACCAGCAGTGAAAGCGGGCTGGTGTTCCGCCCATTGTACCCGGAGCTGACGACAGATATGTTTATTATCTGGAAGAAGCATCAGGTATTTACGCCAATTGCCGATCGGTTTATTAACGAGCTGCAGGCGGAGTTTAACAAAAATAATACTTAAGTTTTTAGGCTGATACTCTGAAAACAGTAAAAAATCAAAAGTTTTTCGACTGGCAATCGAAAAAAGTTAAAAAATTTGATAGAATTAAAAATATAAAAAGAGTTAAAAATTTTTTAAGGAGAAAAACTATGCGTACAGTTGCCTGTTTTGGCGATTCTTTAATTTTTGGTTTTCCGTATGGCCCTAAAGAATCATGGATTGCGGAAGTTGAGGCAGAAACCGGCGTAACCATGCTTAATTACGGCGTATGCGGCGATTGCTGTGACGATATTGTGTACCGCCTGAAAAATATGTATCTGCCTGAGCAGGTTGAAGCTGTTTTATTTTGGGGCGGAGCCAACGATATTTTAAACGGACGCCCGCAGGGCTTTGTCATTGATGATTTGAAACGTGCGGCGGAATTTTGCGCGGCAAAAAAATGGCCGCTGGCTTTTGTGCTGCCGCTGTTTTCGGCTGATGACGATTTTAACGCAAGGGCAGAGCTTTTGCGGCGCCGTATGCAGCTTGAGTTCAGCGGGAAAGTATTTTTGCTTGATTTGCAGGAGGCTGTTGGCGAAACTGACAGAGAATTGCAGGCTGCGTATTTTGACGGCATTCACCCTACCATAGCAACCTATAAAAAACTGGGCATGTGCGCTTCGCAGCTTTTGGCAGGCTGGCTGAAAGGCGAATGATTTGCTTTAAAGAGGCGGCATGGGGTATAATAATAGATAATAATAAAATGGCTTTAACTGGCCTTAAAATATGATACAGGAGATTTTATAATGTTTATTGACAGAGCGAGAATTTATGTGGAAGCAGGTGCCGGCGGCGACGGCATGAGCAGCTTCCGCAGAGAAAAATTTGTAGAAAAGGGCGGCCCTAACGGCGGCAACGGCGGACGCGGCGGCAGTGTTATTCTGCGTGCCGATAAAAACCTTAACACGCTGATTGACTTCCGCTATAAACGCAAATTTGTTGCAAAACGCGGCGGACAGGGCGGCAACAGCAACTGCACCGGGCACAGGGCGGATGATGTTATTGTAAAGGTGCCTATGGGCACGCTGGTGCGCGACGATGCAACCGGTGTACGGCTGGCTGACCTTATTGAGGACGGGCAGGAATACGTTGTTGCCAAAGGCGGGCGCGGCGGCAAAGGCAATGCCTGCTATGCAACGTCTACCAACCGTGCGCCTACTTTTGCCGAAAAAGGCGAACCCGGTGAGAACCGCTGGGTTAAACTGGAGCTTAAACTTTTGGCGGATGTAGGGCTTGTAGGCTATCCCAGTGTAGGCAAATCAAGCATTATTGCGCAGGTATCGGCAGCAAGGCCGGAAATTGCGGCTTACCATTTTACCACGCTGACCCCGGTGCTTGGCGTAGTGCGTATCGATGCCGAACGCAGCTTTGTGCTGGCGGATATTCCGGGCCTTATTGAAGGCGCGCATCAGGGCGTTGGCCTTGGGTATGACTTTTTGCGCCATGTGGAACGCACAAAGGTGCTTTTGCACGTGCTTGATGTTTCCGGTACGGACGGGCGCGACCCGATTGACGATTTTGAAAAAATTAATTTTGAACTGAAAGAATACAGCGACAAGCTGGCACGCCGCAAGCAGCTTGTTGTTGCCAATAAAATGGACTTGCCCGAAGGCAGGGAAAATTTTGAGCGCGTAAAAAAATACGTGGAAGAAAAAGGCTTTGAAATTATGCCGGTATCGGCAGCAACTGGCGACGGTTTGCAGGCATTGATGTTTAAGGCTTATGAAATGCTGCAGGATTTTGTTCCGGAAGAAGATGAGGAAGAAAACCTGCTTATTGAAGAAATTGACCCGGACAGCTTTGAAGTAGTGCCCGGCAACGATACTGATTTTGAAGTGCGCGGCAAAAATATTGAGCGCCTTGTTGCCATGACGAATTTTGACAATGATGAAGCGTTGTACCGTTTCCAGCTTATCTGGAAAAGCCTGAAAATTGATGATGCCCTGAAGGAAGCAGGCATTACCGAAGGCCAGACTGTGCGTATACGCGACATGGTATTTGAATTTAAAGAATATTAAATGGGGTGAGGGGTATGGTTTTACAGCGGAGTGATTTAAAAAAAGCCAAAAGGGTTGTTGTTAAGGTAGGTTCAAGCACAATTACCCATCAAAACGGCAAACGCGATTTTGGGCGTATTGACAGGCTGGCGCGTGAGATGTCTGATTTGCAGAACCAGGGGCGCGAGATGATTCTGGTAACGTCCGGCGCGGTTGCTGTTGGGGTGGACAGGCTGGGGCTGCCAGAAAAGCCGCGTACCATACCCGGGAAGCAGGCTGCTGCCGCAATAGGGCAGGGCATTTTAATGCACACTTACGAAAAGTTCTTTGCCGAATACGGGCAGATTGTGGCGCAGGTACTTTTAACGCGTATGGAGGCGATTGACCGTCACCGTTATACCAACGCGCGCAACACTTTTATGGAGCTTTTGAAGAACGGTGTTATTCCCATTGTTAACGAAAATGACGTAGTTGCGCTGGATGAACTGAAAATAGGCGATAACGATAATATGTCGGCGCTGGTTGCCGGAATTACCGATGCCGATCTGGTTATAATTTTATCGGATGTGGAAGGGCTTTATACGGCCAACCCGCAGACGCATCCGGAAGCAGAACTCATCAGCCAGATTGAAGAAATTACGCCTGAGGTAGAAGCACTGGCCGGCGGCGCAGGCAGCTCCGTTGGCACAGGCGGCATGTTTACCAAGCTGCAGGCAGCCAAAAATGCCACAAGCTCCGGCATTAACATGGTTATTGCCAGCGGCAGCGAAAAAGATGTTATCGCACGTATTTTAAACGGCGAGGAAATCGGAACGCTGTTTGCCTCGAAGGAAAACCGTCTGCAGTTCCGTAAACGCTGGCTGGCGTTTGGCGCGCGCATTATGGGTAAAATTATTGTTGATGACGGCTGCGTAAAAGCAATTAAAAAAGCCGGCGGATGCAGCATTTTACCGGCTGGTATAAGCGGCGTTGAAGGTGATTTTGAAGCAGGCAACACCGTAAGCGTTGTTACGCAGGACGGTTTTGAGCTGGCAAGGGGTTTATGCCACTATTCTTCTGATGAATTGCAGAAGATAAAGGGCTGCAAAACATACCATATAGAAAAAATTCTTGGACACAAGAATTTTGATGAAGTAATTCACCGCGACGATTTGGTAATTTTAAATTAGGAGGCTGACATGATGACTACATTTGAACTGGTAAGAGCTAAAGCAGAAGCGGCTCATAAAGCTGCGTGTGCACTGGGCGTAGTATCGGCAGCTGTAAAAAACAAAGCGCTGCTGGCTATGGCGGATGCGCTTCTGGCAAAAACAGATTTTATTATTGAAGCCAATGACAGGGATATGCAGGCTGCCAGAGAAAACGGCATGAAAGAATCCATGCAGGACAGGCTGCGCCTTACGCCCGAACGTATTGAAGGCATGGCGGAAGGTTTGCGCCAGGTAGCGGCATTGCCTGACCCTGTCGGCAATGTTATAGGCGGGCAAACGCTGGCCAACGGGCTTAAAATTACCAAAGTACGTGTTCCGCTCGGCGTTATCGGCATTATTTATGAAGCACGCCCCAATGTAACGGCAGACGCTATCGGTCTGTGCTTAAAATCCGGCAATGCGGTTGTGTTAAAGGGCGGCAGCGAAGCCATGCAGTCTAACATGGCGGTTGCAGGCGTGCTTACCGAAGCCGCTGAAGCAGCAGGCATACCGCAAGGGGCAATTCAGTTTATTGATACTGCCGACCGTGCTGCGGTAACGGCGTTAATTAAACTTAACGATTTTGTTGATGTAGTAATTCCGCGCGGCGGCGCAGGTTTAATTAAGGCTGTTGTACAAAATGCCACTGTGCCCGTTATTGAAACAGGCAGCGGTATATGCCATACTTACGTGGATGCAGCGGCAGACTGCGTTATGGCGCGCAAAATTGCCTTTAATGCCAAAGTGCAGCGCCCTTCTGTATGCAATGCCATGGAAACCCTTTTAGTACATAAGGATGTGGCAGGCAAGTTTTTGCCACTGATGCTTGATGAATATTTTAAAGCAGGCGTACAGATTTTTGGCTGCCCGGCAACGCAGGAGTTTGATGAACGAGTACAGCCTGCAACGGAAGAAGACTGGGCAACGGAATACGGTGATTTGCGCCTTTCCGTTAAAATTGTGGAAGATATTGACGAAGCGCTGGAACATATTGCCAAATACGGTACCAAACATTCCGAATGCATTGTAACCGAAGATTACAATGCGGCGCGTAAATTCCAGGACTGCGTAGATGCGGCGGCGGTATATGTTAACGCGTCGACACGTTTTACGGACGGCTTTGAGTTCGGCTTCGGTGCGGAAATCGGCATCAGCACGCAGAAGCTGCATGCGCGCGGGCCTATGGCTTTGCCGGAACTTACTTCGTATAAATTTCTTATTAACGGCAGCGGGCAAACCCGCGGTTAATAAGTGCGGAGGTTAAAATGGAAGAAATTGAACAGGAAGTGCTGGATTTATTACAGCGCAAAACTGATAATACGGATGAACTTACCGTACGCTTCCGCAATGCGGTAATGCTTGAGCGTGTTAAGAAAAAACTGCTTGGCATACCTGTGGCACGTTACGATAAAGAAAAACGCCGCGCATATCTTGAATATCCCGACGGCAGAAAAGTGTATGAAGATGAACAATGATAAAAAGCCTGAAATAATTGTTTTTGCCGGGCCCAACGGCAGCGGCAAAACAACTGTTACCATGCTTGCCAAAATAATTCAGCCGTATATTAATGCGGATGAAATAAAAAAGAATTTGCTGTGCGAAGATTTGGAAGCGGCCAAAATTGCCGAAGGCCTGCGTGAAAAAGCACTGGCGCAGAAACAGAGTTTTACGTTTGAAACCGTGCTTTCAACACGCCGCAACCTTGATTTGCTGCACCGCGCCAAAGCACAGGGCTATTTTATAAGATGCATTTATGTTTTAACGGTTGACCCGGCAATTAATGTGTACCGCGTGTTTTCGCGCGTGGCATCGGGCGGGCATCCTGTGCCGAAAGATAAAATTATTTCGCGCTGGCATAAAGCGCTGGGGCTGGTGCCGGAACTTATCAGCGTGTGCGATATTGTGCATATGTATGATAACTCGGATGAGCCGTTCAGAATTTTTAAAAAGCGCAAATCGGAAACCTTTACCTGGCCGTGCGATTTATGGCCGCAGGAGGCCATAGAAAAACTTATAACTGCCGGAACAACAAGTATAGAACGTAAATAATATAATAATAGAACGTAAATAATATAATACCGGAAGCCTTTATACGGTTTCCGGTATTTTTTGTGCTAAGTTAAGTAAAAATAAAGCAGTATTAAAAACAAAACAAACAAAATACGCTAAAGTAAAACCTTGGTAAAAAATGCCCTGTGGAGCTTGCAGATACGGAAAAAGATTTGTAAGATAAAAATAAAGTTAGCTTTGGGAAACAGGTGCGGAAATGAAGGCAGATTTACATATACATTCTGTATTTTCGGACGGCAGCGACAGCAGGGAGAGTATTTTGCAAAAGGCTGCTGCCGTTGGAATTAAGGTTTTGGCATTTACTGAACATGACACAACAGAAGGTTGGCAGGAAAGCATTGCGCTTGGCAGAAGGTACGGAATAACCGTACTGCCGGGTGTGGAAATATCTGCATGTGACGCTGAAACAGGCAAAAAAGTGCATATTTTAGGCTACGGTTTTAAAAGTGCAGAAGCCATAAACGCTTTATGCAGGCCTGTTGCCGAAGCGCGGCACGAAAATTCACTGCAAAAAATAAAAGTGCTGCAAAAACTTGGGTATAAAATAACGGAAGCAGATGTTTTGCCCTATGCCCATAAATATATTTTTAAAAAGCACATAGTCCGCTATTTATTTGAAAGTGGGCAGGAAGATAAAATATTCGGACATGTTTATCATAAAATTTTTCACGGCGGCGGGCCAGGAGATTTTGGCATAAAATATGTAAATGCTGCCGGCGCTGTAAAAGTAATAACGGAAAGCGGCGGCAAAGCGGTGCTGGCGCATCCGGGGCAGCAAAATAATTTTGAAATACTGCCGGAATTAAAAAAAGCAGGATTATGGGGTATAGAACTTAAGCATCCGGTGCATAATGCCTACTGGCAGAAAATTGTATTGCAGGCAGCGGCAGATTACGGCTTATTTTGTACCGGCGGCAGCGACTGCCACGGAATTTATTCCGAAAAATACCACGCGGTTGGTTCAAATTTATGCCCTGCGGCAGCGGCCGAAGAATTGCTGAAATAGAATAGTGAAAAGAATCTTTAAGACTACGTAAATATTTTGCGTAGCCTTTTTTGTTGTAAGTTTAATAATTTGATTTGTTCTATAAAAAGCTAACAAACGTGTTCAAACCCGGTAGGGATAAAGTTTCCACAAGACCAGAAAAAGTTAGACTCACGCGAACTGAAATGTCTTGCGGAGGGGTAAAAAGTATGCTAAAATATCACGAGATACAGGGAGGACACGTGATGAACAAGAAATTTTTATTTAAATTCATTAGTATTTTAGCAATAACCTATATCATTTTATTATTGTTAACAGCATATTTAAACGATAATTTTATTTTAAGGCGTACAGAACTTTTGTTGCTGCCTTCAGTAGCCATAGCATGTGGCAGCATATTATATCAAAATAAAATATATAATTATTTAAATATCCTGCTTGTTATAATTTTTATTTCCTTGGCTATATTAAAAATAAAAATTTTAAATATTCAAGTAGGTAATGTTGAAATAATAAAATATTTAATTTTTTCTGTTGGTGTAAGTAGTATTTTTATCTTATTTACATCACTATTAAAAAACTTTATGTTAGCAAGATTTATTTGCCTATTATTGGTTATCAGCCCGGTGATTGTGATTTGGGGCTATTATTTTTCTGCTTCAGCCTGGCTTAATACAGATGCCGTTTTAGCAATTATGCAAACTAATTTAACGGAAGCTAAAGAATATTTGGCGGATTATTTGTCGATAAAATATTATTTTGTGCTTTTAGTCTTTATTATTGCTCTATATTTACTGAACAAAAAAATAAGTGAATTGAGTTTTTCAAAAACTGGAAAAGTGTTTTATATTTTACTGTCGGCGACATTAATTTTCAGTATGTTTGCCGTATACAAAGGAAAAGGCAACTTATTAACACATATTTTTAAAGATACATATGTTTATTTACAGCGTTATGATGATTTCAATAAATATAGAGAAATACGTAAACAAAATATTAATAAAAATATTAGTATTACCAGCGGAAATAAAGGTATATATGTACTTATAATAGGCGAATCGCAAAACAAAAATTATATGTCGGCCTATGGGTATAACCGGTTAACTACGCCTTGGCTTGAAAGCATAAAAAATAATCCTAATGTTATATTTTTTAGTAATGCACATTCATGCCATACACATACAGTGCCAGTATTAACGTATGCGTTGACGGCTAAAAATCAATATAATAATATAGATTTAGCTAAGGCGATTTCTGTAATAGAAGTAGCTGAATCTGCTGGCTTTGAAACGGTTTGGCTTAGCAATCAAGTTAGATATGGTTTTTGGGATACTCCTATAACTGTAATTGCCAGTGAAGCAAATCAGCAGGAATGGATAAATAAAAACGCAGGAGAAGTAATAAGAACAGATTATTATGATTTAAAATTAGCAGATTCTCTTGATGATATAAAATATACTGAAAAAATGCTGATAGTAATACATTTAATGGGTAATCATGGTTCTTATAGTGAGCGCTATCCTGTTGAATTTGAGAAATTTAGCGGCGATAAAGATGTAGATGATTACGATAATAGTATTTTATATAATGATCATGTGGTAGAAAATTTGTATAAAAAACTTAGTAAATTGCAGAATTTTAAATGCATGATATATTTTGCTGATCATGCAGATGCGCCCAGGCAACATTTAGGACATGACGCAAGCCGTTATATTCCAGAAATGACGGATATACCTTTTTATATGTGTTTTTCTGAAAGCTATATGCAAGAAAACCAAGATAAAATCGCAAGATTGAAAATTGCTCAAGATAAATATTTTACTAATGATTTGATTTTTAATACGCTTTTATCATTAATGAACATTAAGATTAATGGCATGTATGAAGCGGAGAATGATATTTCTTCACAACAATATGATTCGAATCCAGAAAGATTTAGAACATTATATGGTAAAAAAAGGATTGGTGAACAATGATAAAGTTCTATGATAAGTATAAAAAGTTTTTTATTGCATTAGTTATAATCGGTATAACTTTTTCTATATATAATTATGATAAAATAGCAGCCAAAGTAATAAAGAAATTACCAATATCTATTGAAAATTATTTAGCAGAACAATATATGCCAGATAAATTTTGGTTGCACAGGACGGATTCTGTTGAAAAACAGTATGAGTTTACTAATAAATATAAAGGCATTGAATTTGATATTATTTATTATAAAGACGAAAATGCTTTTGAAAATTCTCACGATAAAAAAGATTTAAACAAATATAATTTAGAAAAACAATTACAAGCTTATCAGGATATCGGTTTGCCAAAAGGAATATGGCTTGATTTTAAAAATCTTACTGAAAGTAATAAATTTGCCGCTAAAGATACTTTGGATAAGCTTATGTCGAAATATAAAATTGATAAAAATTTACTTTGGATTGAAAGTGGTAACTGGCAGGCGTTAAAAATATTTCATGATGACGGTTATCGCACGAGTTACTATCTGCCTTATTATAAATTAGATAAAATGACGTATAAAGAAATTGAAAATGCTAAAAAATTAACGAAAGAAATTGCTTTATCTGGTAATGTAGATGCGGTATCTTTTTATGGCGGTTATTATGACTTCATAAAGAGCGTTGAATTGCCCCCCCGTATAGAACTTTTAACCTGGTTGGATGGATACACATGGTATGAAGTACTGTTACGAAAGAAATGCGAAGAAATAAAAAACGATGAGAGAATACAGGTAATTTTAGTAAAGGACATAGGGCATTATCACAGATAAATTATGATTGTTTTAAATACAGCTAACAGTTATTTGAAGTTGGCTGTATTTTTGTTTATCTTCTTAAAGCAGGGAATAATATTTTTTTGTAGAATTATATAACAGAATTCTTAATATGGATTCGAAGGAGGCGTGACGATGAAAATTACTTTTTTGGGTGCCACAAGGATGGTTACCGGTTCATGCTATCTTATAGAAACAGGCGGCAGGAAAGTGCTGGTTGACTGCGGTATGTTTCAGGGTTCTAAACTTGTAAACGCTTTTAATGAGCGTGATTTTGTTTTTAACCCCGGCGAAATTGACGCCATGGTTTTAACGCATGCGCATATCGACCACAGCGGCCTGATACCGAAGCTGGTTGCACAGGGTTATAAAGGACCGGTGTACTGCACAAAAACCACGCTGGAATTATGCGGCATTTTACTGCCTGACAGTGCGCATATTCACGAATCGGATGCGGAGTTTGCCAACCGTAAGGGAATGCGTGCAGGGCGTAAATTCGTTAAGCCGCTTTATACGGTTGATGAAGCTTATGCTGCGCTTAAAAATTTTGCAGTACGCGGTTTTGACGAAGAATTTGACGTTATTCCCGGCATTAAGGCCAAATTTAAAGTAGCCGGGCACATTGCCGGTTCTGCCATTGCAGAAATTTTTGCCGAGGAAGACGGCAAAAAAACAAAAATTATTTTTACCGGCGATGTCGGTCAGCCCGGTGCGCCGATTCTGGAAGACCCGGAACAGCTTCAGGGCGCCGATTTTATTATAACGGAATCCACTTACGGCAACCGCGTGCATAAAGTTTACGATAAAGCTGCTGAACTGGCCGAGATTGTTAACGATACGGCAGAGCGCGGCGGTAATATCATTATTCCTGCGTTTGCCGTTGGGCGTACGCAGGTGCTTTTGTACTATTTCCAAAAGCTGGCGCACGAAGGAAAAATTTCCAGCGATATACCTATTTACATAGACAGCCCGATGGCAAATAAAGCCACGCAGATTGTGCTTGGCAACCCGCAGGAGTTTGACGATGAGGCGCGCGCCATTTACGAAATGCAGGGCAGGCACCTGCTTTCGATGAAACAGCTGCATTTTACAGCCACGGCGCAGGAATCACGCATGATTAATGAAATGCCCGGCACTAAAATTATTTTGTCTGCCAGCGGCATGTGCGACGCCGGACGCATTCTGCACCATTTAAAACATAACCTCTGGCGTGAGGACAGCAGTGTTATCATAGCCGGTTATCAGGCGGATGGCTGCCTTGGGCGCAAACTTATTGAAGGCGTGCGCCAGGTAAAAATTATGGGCGAGGATATCCGCGTTAATGCGCGCATTTACAATTTAAAGGGCTTTTCGGCTCATGCCGATAAGGAACAGCTTTTAAACTGGTACGGCAAAATGGCGCAGAAGCCGAAAGCATTTTTTGTAACGCACGGCGAAGTGGATGCTTCCATGGAACTTGCCGGAGAATTGCAGCGCCGTATCGGTACGGCTGCTTATATACCGCAGTATGGCGACAGCGTAAACATCAGCGGCAGCGAATGGCAGGTAACGGAAGCTGCCGTTGCCAGCGATGTTCCGGAAGTTGCAGCGCTTAAAGATTATCTTAAAAATCTGGAGCGCACTTATTTGCAGCACCGCGCCAAAATTGAGCAGGTTGTTGCACGCGACAGCGGAAAAGTTAAAGATATACGCAAAAAACTTGAAAAAATTAAAAAATATGTTGACGATATGCTGTCATCGTTGTAAATTTATTAGTATATAATAATATGCTGCCCTTGGTACTGTTCCCAAAGGTAACACGCTTTGGGGACAGTATTTTTTTGCGGCATAAAATATAAAGGAGGCGCTTTATTTGGAAAAATCTGCTAAAAAAGAACAAATGGGAGGCATCCTGGGGCTGATTGAGCGTGTCGGCAATAAAATCCCGGATATTACCGTTTTGTTCATCGGCGCATTTGTAATTGTTTGCGTTGTGTCTGCAATTCTGTCGCAAATCAGTTTCGACTATGTGCACCCCGCAACTGGCAAACAAATTACGGTTAACAACATGTTAAGCGGTAAGGAACTGGTAACTTTAATGAGCAAAATGGTTACCAATTATGCTAACTTCCCGCCGCTGACAATGGTTATTGTGGCAACTCTCGGTATCGGTATTGCCGACGGTTCCGGCTACATTAACACCGGCTTGAAAAAACTCTTGTCTGTAACACCTAAATTTTTAATTACTCCGGTAGTAATTCTTGCCGGTATGGTCAGCCATCTTGGCCCGGATACCGGTTATGTTATCATTATCCCGATTGCGGCATATATGTTTTATGCAACGGGCAAACATCCGCTTTCCGGCGTTGCGGCATCTTTTGCCGGTATTGCCGGTGCTTTTTCCGCCAACTATACCCCGTCTGCAATCGACCCTGTAATTCAAGGCTTTACGCAGAGCGCAGCGCAGATTATCGATCCGACTTATCAGGTTAACGTACTTTGCAATTATTTTTATGCGCTGGGTTCTACCTTCCTTGTAATTGCTTCCTGCTGGTGGGTTACCGAAAAAGTAGTTGACCCCTGGCTGTGGAGAACTTATCCGCTGCCGGATGACCTTGACCTTGGCAACGAAAACAATACCGATATTACTCCGCGCGAAAACCGTGCTTTTATGATTGCTACCGGCATTTTAATTTTAATGATTATCGGTTTGTTTGCAGCCCTTTATCCGGAAGATTCCCTGCTGCGTGCGCCTAACGGCGAAATTGCCAGCTTCCAGGCTCCTATTATGCAGTCCATTGTAGCAGTAATTTTTATTTTTGCAGCTGCTGTCGGCCTTGTATACGGCATTTTGTGCGGCAAATTCCGTTCTCCTAAAGACGTTACCGCCGCTATGGAAGAAATTACCAAAACCCTTGTGCAGATGGTTGTATTCTACTTCTTCGCAGCACAATTCCTGTATGCGTTTGGTGCATCCAATATCGGCGTACTGCTTGCGGTATCCGGCGCAGAATTTTTAAAATCGCTGGCTTTGCCGCCGCAGATTACAATTTTGGGCATTATAATTTTTGTAGGCCTGCTGAACCTTATCATCACTTCTGCATCTGCAAAATGGGCAATTTTGGCGCCTATTTTTGTGCCTATGCTGATGGCAGTAGGCATTGCGCCTGAACTTACACAGGCGGCCTACCGCGTAAGTGACAGTGCCGTAAACGTTGTAACGCCTATGTTTGCGTTTTATCCGCTGATTATACTCTACTGCCAGAAATACGTTAAAGAAGCAGGTATCGGTACGCTAAGCTCCATGATGCTGCCGTATACCATTACGCTGCTTGTAACTTTAACCTTCATGCTTTACTTCTTCTGGTGGTTTGATATTCCTCTGGGCTTCCAGGCAGATTATGTATATCCGCGGCGAATGTAATATTTAAGGAGGCATAATAAATTATGCAGGAAAAATTATTACAAAGATTTTTGCGTTATGTGGCAGTACCGAGCCAGAGCAACGCTGCCAATGCCAATGTACCTTCAAGCGAAGGGCAGCGCAAACTGGCAGAGCTGTTAAAACAGGACTTGGCTGAGCTTGGCCTTGTTGACCTTGAAATCAGCGAATATTCCGTACTTACCGGCAAACTTCCGGCTTATCTGCCGGAAGGCTGCACCAAAGACGTGCCTGCTGTTGGCTGGTGCGCTCATCTTGATACTATTGATATTAACATGTCGCCGGAAATTCATCCGCAGGTGGTTAAAAACTATCAGGGCGGCGATGTATGCCTGAACAAAGAAAAAGATATCTGGATTCGCACGGCAGAACACCCGGAACTTGAAAAATACGTGGGCGAGGATATTGTATTTACTGACGGCACCAGCGTGCTTGGCGCAGATAACAAAGCTGCCATTGCCAATATTATGGTTGCTTTGGAAACCATCGTTAACGAAAAACGCTGTCACGGCGATATTTACGTTGCTTTTGTTCCGGATGAAGAAATTGGCCTGCGCGGTTCTAAAAAAATGGATTTCAGCAAATTCCCTGTTAAATTTGCATATACCATTGATTGCTGCGAACTTGGCGAAGTTGTTTACCAAACCTTTAACGCCGGCACAGCCATTGTTAAAATTAAAGGCGTAAGCGCGCACCCGATGAGCGCCAAAGGCGTGCTTATTAACCCGACACTGCTTGCCGTTGACCTTGTTAATATGTTTGACCGCACGCAGACCCCGGAATGCACGGAAGGCACCGAAGGTTATATTTGGGTTAAGAGCATTGTAAGCAACGATACTTATGCCACCGTTACGCTCGACATCCGCGACCATAACAAAAAACGTTATGAAGAACGCAAAGCGGAAATTGCCGCCAATGCGGAAAAATTGCAGGCTATGTATCCGCGTGCCGAAGTTACCTGCACTATGAGCGATACTTACGGCAATATTAACGATGCTGTAACGGAAGATAACAAATACTGCATTGATTATCTGTATACGGCAATGGAAAAACTCGGCATTAAGCCGATAACGCTTGCAATGCGCGGCGGTACGGATGGTTCGTTTATTTCCACCAAAGGCATTTTAACGCCGAACTACTTTACGGCAGGGCATAACTTCCACTCCAACTGCGAATTTTTACCGCTTGGTGCTATGGAAAAATCCTGCAAACTGACGCTGGAACTTGTAGATTTGATTTACAATAAATAAACTATAAAAGTATTAGTGTTTAAAACTTAATATTGTTATAGAACAAGCAAAGAATTATGCTGTAAGGCGAGATGTAAAAACTGCGGCGGCTAAATTTATGGTAAAATCCTTCGATAGTCCGGTGCTATGCCCGGACGGAATCGGAGGAGCCGCAGCATTTTTATAGAGCCGCGCAGTATAATCTTTGCATTGTGATTTGCGAAAAAGCCAAAGTATAATTTGAAATTTATATTTTGGCTTTTTTGTTATATCAGTATAATTTATAAAAATACGGTTTTATTTTTGTGTGCAGGCAGGAATTTAGAGAAAAATGCCGAAACATTTAATCAAACGATTGATTGAAAAGCGCGGTGATGATATGAAAAACGAAACAGGAAAAAGAGAAAAATTAATAATGTCTGCTATCGGTTTATTTGCAGAATATGGTTATGACAAGGTCAGCATCAGGCAGATTGCGGCAGATGCAGGTGCCAACAGTTCTATGATTTCGTATTATTTTGGCAGTAAGCAGGGGCTTTACGAAGCAATTCTGCGTGAATTGATAAATAATTTTGATGAATTTATAGGTGTTTTGCGTGATGAAAAATTAGACCCGCGTGAAGGGCTGAGGATTTATACACGTTCCATCAGCGATATTTTTCACAAGTATCCGCCTGCTTATGTTAAATTGATATACCGCGAGGTGATTAAGCCGTCGCAGGTATTTCAAGACGTGGTTTTAAACAAGTTCAAAAGCAATTCTGCCGTGCTGCTCAAAATGATTGAGCGCGGCAAAGAGCAGGGAATTTTTTTGAAAACACTGGATGAAAAAACAGTGCTTTTGATGCTTATTTCAATCATTAACCTTTATTTTTTAACCAAGCCGCTGCACAGCATGGTTATAGAACAGGACGAAAGTTTTACCGAAAGCTATCTGCGGCAGGTTTTAGATATTTTATTGCGCGGAATTGAGGTAAAAGGCCATGACAAAACGTAAAATTATTACCGCCGTTATTGCAGTAATACTCATTTTGGCAGCAGGTGCCTATAAATTGTATTTACAGGGCGAAGAAGCCAAAATACTTACCGGAACTGTTGAAGCTACAAAAGCCGATGTAACTCCGCGGCTGGGCGGCTATTTGCGTGAACGTACCGTAAAAGAGGGCGACAGCGTAAATGCCGGGCAGATAATTGCCAGACTTGATACGCGCGAACTTGAAGCGCAGCTTGCCGAAGATGAAGCAAGCTTAGCCAAAGCCCAGGCCCAGCTGACCGATTTAATTAAGGGAGCGCGCCCGCAGGAACTGCGCGAGGCGGCAGCTAAAACAGAATCGGCACTGGCAGATTATAACCAGGCGCATACCGACCGCCTGCGTTACGAAAAACTGTATCAGGACGGCGCCGTGGCACGCCAGCTGCTTGACCAGGCAATAGCGGCAGACGTAGTTGCCGAAAACAGTTTAAAAGCGGCTCGTGAACAGGAAGCGCTTTTAATTGAAGGCAACCGTGAAGATGAAATTGAAGCGCAGCGCCGTGAAACGCAGCGTGCGGCAGCAGCACTTGAAAATACTAAAATAGCATTGGGCGATATGACTTTATACAGCCCGGTAAACGGCGTTGTACTGACAAAAAATTATGAAGTGGGCGAATATGTAAGCGCAGGTATGTCGGTGCTTACGGTTGTGGATTTAAGTGACTGCTGGGTAAGGGTTTACGTGCCTTCTGATGTGCTTGGCGTTATTAAAGTGGGGCAGGAGTGCAGTGTAAAAATCGATGCTTATCCTGACAGGACCTTTACCGGTAAAATTAAGGAAATCAGCGACAGCGCCGAATACACACCGCGCAACAGCATAACAAAGCGTGAGCGCGCAAACCTTGTGTTTGCCGTTAAAGTGGCGCTGCCGAATGAGGAGGGCATCTTTAAGCCGGGCATGGTGGCGGATGTTTTAATAAAATGACGGTACGGGAACTGGCAATAGAAACTAAAGATTTAACTTGTAAATTCGGCGCTTTTACGGCGGTGGACAGGCTTAACATTAAGGTTTACAGCGGTGAAATTTACGGCTTTCTTGGTTCCAACGGCAGCGGAAAATCAACAAGCATCCGCATGTTGTGCGGCATTTTAAAACCGGCCGGAGGAACCGGCATTGTGCTGGGGTACGACGTTGTAAAAGAACCGGAAAAAGTTAAGGAAAATATCGGTTATATGTCGCAGAAGTTCAGCCTGTACCTTGATATGACGGTGTTTGAAAACCTTGATTTTTATGCCGGTATGTATGGGCTGAAAGGTGAAGAAAAATATGCCCGTATTGAAGAAATGATTGAGCAGATGAACCTTAAAGACAAACGCAACGAATTTTCCGGCAATCTTTCCGGCGGTTTAAAGCAGCGTCTGGCACTGGGGTGCGCCATACTGCACAAACCAAAGCTGCTGTTTCTGGATGAACCGACAAGCGCCGTTGACCCCATTTCGCGCCGCAGCTTTTGGCAGATAATCCACGCGCTGGCCATTGGCGGCACTACGATGGTAGTAACGACGCATTTTATGGAAGAAGCCGAACACTGCGACGAAATGGTGTTTTTGGATGCCGGAAAAATGGTTGCTGAAGGCAGCCCCAAAAAGCTGAAAGACAGCATTAAAGGCACGCTGGTAAGCATTGCCAGTGACGATTCCATTAAACTGCGCGAAGAAATTAAAAAGCGTATTCCTGTGGAAGATGCCTATATTTTCGGGCGCGAACTGCGTGTGCTGGTTGCTCCGCAGGATTTGCCGCTGCTTTCGGACTGGCAGTATAAAATTATTGAACCGACAATGGAAGATGTGTTTTCGTACTATCTTGATAAAAAGGGCGGTGGCAAAGTATGAACAGGCTGCTCGCTTTATTAAAAAAAGAATTTATCCAGATGCGGCGCGACCGTCTGACGCTGGTAATTTTGCTGATTATGCCGGTGGTGCAGCTTATAATATACGGCTTTGCCATTAATACGGACGTAAAGCATTTAAAAACTGCGGTGTTCGACCAGTCGTTATCTGCCGAAAGCAGGGAGCTTTTAAACAGTTTTACTGCCAGCGAATATTTTGACCTTATTTACATAGAAGACAGTTTTGAAGACGTTAACCGCAGGGTTGACGCAGGCGATGCCAAAGTGGGCGTAATTATTCCGCCCGATTTGGAAGAAAACTTAAAGCATAACCGGCAGACGCCGGTGCAGGTTATTGTAGACGCTACCGATTCCCAGTCGGCGGCTTCGGCCATAGCGGCGGCGCAGTCCATAGGCAATGTAAAATCGCAGGAGGCTTTGCAGGAAAAATACGGCCTGCACAGCAGCCAGACTTCGCTGTATGATGTGCGTGTACGCGTCTGGTACAATCAGGATTTTGTAACGGCGTTTTATATGGTGCCGGGCATTATCGGCGTTGTGCTGACAATGACCATGGTGCTGATAACCTCCATGGCAATTGTGCGCGAAAAGGAAAACGGCACGATGGAGCAGCTTATTGTAAGCCCGCTGCGTCCGTGGGAACTGATACTCGGCAAAATTATTCCTTATATTTTTGTCGGCTATGCGCAGATAACGATTGCGCTGTTTGCGGGCATTATAGTTTTTAACGTGCCGGTGCGCGGCAGCATTACCTTGCTGTATGTTCTGTCGTCGCTGTTTATTACGGCATCGCTGTCGCTGGGTGTTTTAATCTCCAGCTGCTCTAAAACGCAGATGCAGGCCATACAGATGGGCGTGTTTGTGCTGCTGCCGAGCATTATGCTGTCGGGATTTATTTTCCCGCGAGAATCCATGCCTGACTTTTTCTATTACCTGGGAAATTTTTTGCCGCTTACGTATTATCTGCAAATTTTGCGCGGCATTTTATTAAAAGGCAACGGACTGGAAATTATGTGGCCGCAGGTAATGGCGCTGGTAATTTTTATTTTGCTGACGCTTGGTGCAAGCATTAAAAAATTTGTAAAAACATTGAACTGAAAATGTTATAAAAACCCTCCGGTATGTTATAATTTAGTTGTGTAAATAACAATATTACCGGAGGGTTTATGAATATAGGCGCAAGATTGGAAGCCATAGCGGCGCTGGTGCCGCAAAACTGCGTTGTGGCAGATATTGGCACGGACCACGCATATTTGCCGGTATGGCTTATGCAGAAAGGTTTAATTAAAGCTGCCATAGCGGCAGATATTGCCGAAGGGCCGTGCAGGGCTGCACAAACCAATATCGGCATGTATGGATTAAAAGACAAAATAGAAGTGCGCCGCGGCAGCGGGCTTACCGTGTTAAAACCGGGAGAGGCTGACGGCGCGGTTATTGCCGGAATGGGCGGCAGCACTATTGTGCAGATTCTGGAAGAAAGCCCGGAAGTAGCCAAAACGCTGAAATTTTTAATAGTGCAGCCAATGGCAGGTGCGCCGGGGCTGCGCAGGTGGGCGTGCGAAAACGGCTGGCGCATTGCAGACGAAGCGCTGGCGGAAGAACCGCAGCATTTATACGAAATTATTATGCTTGTTCCCGGCAGCGAGCCGCCGCACAGTAGCATAGAATATGAAATTGGCCCGCGCCTTATTGAAAAGCGGCTGCCGCTTTTTGGCAGGCATATTGAAAAACTTTACGCTGCTTACGCAAGAATGCTTAAAAGCATGGCGCAGAGCAGCAAAGCGCAGCAGAGCGGCAAATATAAAAAAATGCATGAGCTTCTTGCCGGATTGGAGGAATATAAGCATGAGTGCGACTGTGAATGATATAGTAAAAATTATGGACAGCATTGCCCCGCGCAATCTTGCCGAGGAGTGGGATAACGCCGGTTTTTTAATCGGGCGCGGCATGATTTTCGGCTCTGCGCCGCAGACTTTAGTTATCGCGCGAACAGCCGCGACCGCCGCGGCCGCCGTGTAGACCACTGAGCGTTCAATGGTGCGGTTGGGGTGAGTCACTGCCGAGAGATAAAGTCCGCTCTCGGGTGAATAGAAACTTCTGCCAAATCTTCCTCTGCCCGCAGTCTGCTTTTCGGCGATGAAAACCGCACGTTCGCCGCTGTTTACAACGCAGAATTTCTTCGCCTCATCGTTAGTGGAAGCGACCTCTTTATAGGTTAATATTTTTATATTCTCAAAGCCGATCATGCAGGCGCGAATGCCCTCAGCCGTCAGCTCGTCGCTATCCTCCGCGAGCTGATAGCCCTGCTTACCCGCCGTTTCGATGATGTGACCCTCGGCTTTCAGCGCATTGACAGCCTTCCAGACCGCGTTGCGTGAAACGCCGAATTCGCGCGCCAACGCAGTGCCCGAAAGCGGTTCGCCGCGGCTCTGCTCAAGCATCGCGAGTATCTGATTTTTCAAAGCCACAGCGCGCCCTCCTTACTTTGCCTGCTTTATCGAAAGCGAAATGCGTTTTTTCGCTTTGTCGAGCTTGATGATCTTCACACGCACGTTTTGACCCGGCGTGAGCACCTCCGAGGGGTGCTTGATGTAGCGGTCGGCGATCTCGGAGATGTGCACCAGCCCGTCTTGATGAACGCCGATGTCCACGAACGCGCCGAAGTCGATAACGTTGCGCACCGTGCCGTCGAGCACCATGTTTTTCTCGAGGTCTTCGATGCCCATAACGCCCTTGCGGAAAACGGGCGGCGGCAGCTCCTCGCGCATATCGCGGCCGGGTTTCACAAGCTCTTTCGCAATGTCCGCCATGGTCGCAGCGCCCGCGCCGCACTTTTCCGAGATCTCTTTATCATTGTATTTTTTGGCACGTTCAGCAAGGTCGCCCAGCCGCTCGGCTTTCACGTCATCGGTCGTGTAGCCCAGCAGAGCGAGCAGCTTTTCGGCGGCTTCGTAAGATTCGGGGTGGATCCCCGTGTTGTCGAGAATATTTTTACCGCCCGCAACGCGCAGAAATCCCGCGCACTGCTCGTAAGCTTTTGCGCCCAAACGCGGCACTTTCAGAAGCTGGCGACGCGAGGTGAACGCGCCGTTTTCCGTGCGGTAAGCGACGATATTTTTCGCGGTGGTGGCGTTCAGACCCGCGATTCGGCTGAGCAGCGGCGCGGAAGCGGTGTTGACATTCACGCCGACGCTGTTTACGCAGTCCTCCACAACGCCCGCGAGCGCTTCGGAAAGCTTTTTCTGGTTCAGATCATGCTGATACTGACCCACCCCGATCGACTTCGGGTCTATCTTGACAAGCTCGGCGAGGGGGTCTTGCAGACGACGCGCGATAGAGATAGCCGAGCGCACGTTCGTGTCAAAGTCAGGGAACTCCTCCTCCGCCAGCTTAGAAACCGAGTAAACGGAAGCGCCCGCCTCGCTGACGATGACGTAGTCAATACCCAGCCCCGAAGCCAGCTCCTCGGTTTCGCGCGATGCCGTGCCGTTGCCTATCGCGATACAGCCGACTCCGTACTTTTTACAGAGCTGCGAAAGGCGGTCGGCGGCGCGGTTTTTCTGATGCAGATACACCACGTCGGTAGTCAAAACAGCGCCCTGCGAGTCGATTATGCCGACCTTACAGCCGTGCGAATAGCCCGGGTCAAGACCCATTATCACCTTGTCGGGCACTATCGCCTGCATTAGAAGCGCTTTCAGATTTACCTTGAAATTGCGTATCGCGCCGTCCTCAGCCTGCTCGGTGAGTGATGAGCGGATGTCGCGGATTATCGCGGGCTCAAGCAGGCGGTCGTAGGAATCGGTAACGGCGGCGTCGAGAATATCGGCGTAATTGCTGCCGCGCGGGATAACTCGGCGCTCGATCTGCGCGATCATGCGGTCGGAGTCTGACTCTATCTTGACTTTCAACGCACCTTCTTTTTCAGCACGGTTGATAGCTAAACATTGGTGACCCTGTATGCGTTTAGGTGCGGCGTGAAAATCGTAATAATTATCGTAAACGGTCTCCTCGTCGGTCGCGCGGGCGGCAGAAAGCGTGCCTCGCTCGAAAACGTAGCTGCGCGCCATCGAGCGAATGTCGGCATTTTCCGCAACGCGCTCGGCGATAATGTCGCAAGCGCCGTTCAGAGCGGCGGCTGCATCGGGAACTTCATCGCCGAGGAAATTTTCGGCAAGCTTCTCAGCGGGCGCTTTGCCGTTTGAGAGCAGCAGGTCGGCGAGGGGTTCAAGACCGCGCGCCTTTGCGACGGAAGCGCGGGTCTTTTTCTTGGGGCGATAAGGGAGATAGAGATCCTCGACCTCGCCGAGGGTGAGCGCATTTTCAAAGCGTCTTTTAAGCTCGGGCGTGAGCTTACCCTGTTCTTCGATGGCCGCGAGAGCGGTTTCCTTTCGCGCCTCTAAATTCTTCATATATTCATATCTTTCGCTAAGACCGCGCACGTCCATATCGCCGTGAAGCTCTTTACGATAGCGGGAAATAAAGGGCACTGTATCGCCGTTATCGAGCATATCCATGACATTGGCGACGTACTCTTTTTTAGTTTCAAATTCTTTTGCTAAACGTTCAACAATTACATCTCTGTTCATTTTTTTGATCTCCGTAAAAATATTTCTAATCTATTATAGCATATTCTCTGAAAAAATGCAACTTTTTTTACGAAAGGTATTGCAATTGACTAATAAATATGTTATAATACAAAATGGAAGTTTATTATACAATTATGGAGGAAAAATTATGAAGGCAAGAATAATCGCGGCAGTTTGCTCGGCGGCTGTTGCCCTCGGCTGCGGACTCTCTCAGAGCGTTTCCGCCGACGGCGAAATGGTTTCCTACGAGCCTACAATTGAAAACGTGAAAACGCTCGG
>ENA-OPDF01000707-OPDF01000707.1-human-gut-metagenome-genome-assembly--contig:-NODE-707-length-22775-cov-4.332130_pt1 | contig 22775 bp, 17 predicted proteins | sample MGYA00241575_ERZ501501 | MGnify/ENA primary metagenome ERZ501501 (study PRJEB25962, sample SAMEA1972229) | human gut metagenome | biome: human gut; feature: human-associated habitat; material: faeces... | reverse complement strand
AAGTTGCCGGAGCCGCCATTGACGTATACCCCGAAGAACCGCTGACGCCGGAAAACAACCCCTTTATCGGCATGCCGCAGGTTGTGCAGACCCCGCACCTTGGCGCCAGCACCATTGAAGCGCAGATTGGCGTTGCCGTGGACGTTGCTTACGGCGTTATCGACGCGCTGGAAGGCCGCCCCGTAATGACCGCCGTTAACATGGCGCCCATTCCCAAAAGCGTTGCCAGCGTTATCGCTCCGTACTTTAAACTGGCAGAACGCCTCGGCACCATCGGCATTTATCTGGCCGAAGGGCCGATTAAAGCAGTGGAAATTGAATACACCGGCGAACTGGCCGCAACGGAAACTCAGGCACTGACCACCGCCTTTTTAAAAGGCCTTTTGAACCCGATTTTGCAGGACAGCGTTAACTTTGTAAATGCGCCGGGCATTGCCAAAAAACGCCATTTGCAGGTGCGCGACGTAAAATCGCACCGCACCGGCTACTTCAGCACCGCTATTAATGTTAAAATTGCCACCGAAAAAGGCGAGCACACGCTGACCGGTACCCTGTTTGCAGGCAAAGAAGCCAAAATTGTGCAGATTGACCGCTTCCGCTTGGACTTTAAACCCGAAGGCTACCTGCTGCTTGCACCGCACCTTGACAAGCCCAACATGATTGGGCAGATTGCCACCGTGCTCGGCAGCGCAGGCATCAACATCAACGGCATGCAGGTAGGCAGCACCGCCATTGAAGGCACCAACCTGATGGCCATTGCCACCAGCGGCGACATTCCTAACGATATTATGCTGAAACTGCGCGGCATAGAAGGCATTATCGACGTGAAACTTATAAACTGCGAGGGATAATATGGTACGCATTATTTTAATACGCCACGGAGAAACCAACTGGAATTTACAGGGACGCTACCAGGGGCAGGAAGACACCCGCCTGAGCGAAAAAGGCTTTGCGCAGGCAGGGCTTTTGGCGCAAGGGTTAAAAAACGTACATCTTGATTTATGTATTTCAAGCCCTTTAAAACGCTCGTTTTTAACCTGCAAGGCCTGCGCCGATTTACACCATTTGCCGGTACACAGCGACAAGCGCCTTACGGAAATTAACCACGGCGCGTGGGAAGGCGAACTGGCCTGTGAAATACAGGCACATTACCCCGAAGAATTTAAAAAGTGGCATACTGAGCCACACAAAGTGCAAATGCCGGGCGGTGAAAATCTGGAAGACGTACGCAAGCGCGCCCGCGCCGCTTTTGACGAATACGCAGAAAAATACGAAGGCAAAACAATTCTTGTTGCCGCGCACGACGCCGTCAACAAAGCCATTATCTGCGACTTGCTGGGGCTTGATATGAGCCATTTCTGGCACATCAAGCAGGATAACGCCTGCATTAACGTACTGGAATATAATGAAGGCGTATGGCGCGCCGTACTTTTAAACAGCACCACGCATTTAGGCTACCTTTTCAGCGGCGTAGAACAGGCAGGATTGTAAGACACTATAAACATAAAAAATCCACAGAATTTTGTTCTGTGGATTTTTTATACGGCCAGCAAATAAGTTAATTATAAACTTTACTAAAATAAGAAGTTAAAAACTAAAATCGCGCTGCGGCGCAGATATGCTTTGTTTTAACACAGCAAAATTTGTGTTATAATATAAATTAGTTATATCTCCGCCAGGGCGGATTTTACGATATTATTTGATTGTGAGGTAAGAAAATGCAGAAAATTATTTTAACGGGCGACCGCCCGACCGGCAGGCTCCACGTTGGGCATTACGCCGGTTCTTTAAAAGAACGTGTGGAACTGCAAAACTCCGGCCAGTTTGACAAGGTATTTATTATGATTGCCGATGCTCAGGCGCTGACCGATAACGCCGAGCACCCCGAAAAAGTGCGCGAAAACGTGCTGGAAGTGGCTCTTGATTACCTTGCCTGCGGCATCGACCCGGAAAAATCCACCATTTTCATTCAGTCTGCCGTACCGCAGCTTACAGAGCTGACCGCCTATTACATGAACCTTGTAACCGTATCGCGCGTGCAGCGCAACCCGACCGTTAAAACCGAAATTAAAATGCGCAATTTCGAAGCCAGCATTCCCGTAGGCTTTTTTGTATACCCCATCAGCCAGGCGGCCGATATTACCGCCTTCCGCGCAACGGCAGTGCCTGTCGGCGAAGACCAGCTGCCGATGCTGGAGCAGTGCAAGGAAATTGTTAACAAGTTTAACAGCGTTTACGGCGAAACTTTAACTGAGCCGGAAATCATCCTGCCAAGCAACAAAGCCTGCCTGCGCCTGCCCGGCATTGACGGCAAGGCCAAAATGAGCAAATCGCTGGGCAACTGCATTTACCTCAGCGACGAAGCGGACGTTATTAAAAAGAAAATTATGTCGATGTTCACCGACCCGAACCATGTGCGCGTGGAAGACCCCGGCAAGGTTGAAGGCAACCCGGTATTTATCTATCTGGACGCTTTCTCCCGCCCCGAACATTTTGCGGAATTTCTGCCGGAATACGCAAACCTTGACGAACTAAAAGCGCATTACCAGCGCGGCGGCCTGGGCGACGTAAAAGTTAAAAAATTCCTCAACAACGTAATGCAGGCCGAGCTTGCCCCCATCCGCGAACGCCGCCATATGTGGGAACAGCGCCTTGACGAAGTAAAAATGATTTTAAAACAAGGCAGCGAAACCGCGCGCGCAGCGGCAGCCGAAACCCTGCACGATGTACGCGCCGCCATGCAGATTAACTATTTTGAAAACTGGCATATCTGATGGCTGCTGCAAGAAGTGAAATTATCAGCCTGCTGAACGCGGCAGGCATTGCCTTTGAAGTTACTGAACACCAGCCCATTTACACCGTGGAAGAAGGCGAAGCCTTAAAGCTGCCCCACCCGGAAGCGATTGCCCGCACCCTGTTTTTATGCGACGACAAACACCAGAACTTTTGGCTGGTAACTTTACCGAAGGATAAAAAGCTGGATTTAAAAGCTCTGCGCACACAGCTTGGCAGCCGCCGCTTAACCTTCGCTGCCGCGGAAGAACTGGACGCCATGCTAAACCTGCCGCCCGGTTCCGTTACGCCGCTTGGCGCGTTAAACGACGCAGAAGGGCGCGTGCCGCTTATTATTGACGCAGCCTTTAAAGAAAGCCTTATCGGCGTACCGCTTTTAACAAACACCGCCACCATCTGGCTTAACGGCGCAGATTTGTCGCTCATGCTTACGCAGCAGGGGCATAAGGTAAACTGGCTGGCACTTTAAAAACAAAATACAAGGCAGTAAAGTCTGCCAAGGCATAAAAAAATCCGCCCGTAAAGGCGGATTTTTTGTTTTATATGTTATTACAGGGTTTTGCCGTAAGCGTCGGCATCCAAAATGGCCTGTTTGAATTTTTCGCGGGTCATTTCGTACGGAGTCTTTTTCCATTCGAGAATTGCCGGTGCGCGGTCAAGGATTTTTTCAAGGCCGGCTTCGTCAACTTCCAGTTCTTTTAAGGTTACAGGCAGGCCCAGTCCCTTATTGAATTTCGCAATCTTGTCGCGCAGTTCAAACTGCTTGTCGCAGGTTAAAAGCACAATTACGCCGAAGGAAACCACTTCGCCGTGCATATGGCGTTCTGCGCAGGCAAGACCGGTGTAAGCGTTGTAGAAGCAGTGGCCCAACGAAGAATTATAGTAGTAATCGTTTTCGGTGGTGGTAAGGTTGGAAACAATGCCGGTGCTCATGATGATATCCAGCGCAACTTCCTGAATTGCTTCGGAAACAACATTGTTTTTGCAGTCTGCCAAAGCCTGTTCGCCGTATTCAAACAGCGGCGAAGTGCAGGCACCTGCCAGAGCGCGGCCCAGCAGCGGGGTATTTAAAAGTTTTTTGCCTTCGGTGGCAATCAAAACTTCGCATTCTTTGCTGAGTGCGTCGCCAATGCCGGCCCACAAAAGTTTTTCCGGTGCTTCGGCAATAATTTTGGTATTGATAAAAGTATGTTCTGCACAGTGTTTCGGATAATAGTAACCGGCGAGGCTGCCATCCTGTTTATACATAACGCAGATAGCGGTGCAGGCAGCGCAGTTGGAAGCAATGGTCGGGAACGTGAAAACGGGTTTGCCCATTTTGTCTGCCATGGTTTTGCAGCAGTCAACAGCACGGCCGCCGCCAACGGCAAATACCATATCGGCTTCCTGAACTTCTTTGGTATTCATCAGCATATCAACATTTTCATAGGTAGAGTTGCCGCCGTACCAAAGCACAGCCGTAACATCAAGGTGCCCTTTTACAGCTGCAAGAATTGCATCCTGGGCTTTGCTCAGCGCGGTTTTGCCGCCGATAATAACAACCTTTTTGCCATATCTTGCCGTTACGGACGGAATTGCTTCGTAGCAGTCCGGCCCAACGCTGTAATTAGGTAAATAAACACTGTATGTAGTACTCACTTCAAACAACACCTTTCATTAAATATCAAATATTATGATACTAATTATAAACATTTCCGGCTAATTCGTCAACACAGTGTAACATTATAATATATTTTTCTGTTAAAATTACTGTAAAAAACTTAAAATAGTAAACCACAGCGGCGGCACTAAAAGCGAAGGCAGCATATTTAAGGTTTTGCAGTCGCGCAGCTGCAAAATGCCCACGCCGCTGCTCAGCAGGAAAATGCCGCCCAAAAGCGATATTTCCGTCATCATGCCCGGCGTTAAATACGGCGCAATAACACCGGCAAACAGATAAATACTGCCCTGCCAGCAAAACAGCACCGCTGCCGCAATGGCAATGCCAAAGCCGTAAGTAGAGGCAAAAATCATGGAAGATACCAAATCAAGCGTTGCATTGGTAAAAAGGTAAGTGTTGTTGCCGTTAAGGCGGCTTTCGATAGGACCTAAAATGGAAAGCGTGCCGATACAGAACAGAAGTATCGCCGTAGAAAGCCCTTCTGCCAGCTTGCCGCCGCCCTTGCAGTGCGCAAGCAGGGCGTTGAAGCGCCCGCAGATATCAAGCCTTGTGCCGATAATAGTGCCAATGGCAAGGCTTGCAATAAAAAGCACCGGGTATTCGCTGTTGGGCAGGTTATGCACAACGGCGTTGGTGCCAAGCCCAACCGTTGCCAGCCCCAAAGCGTCAAACAGCGCTGTTTTATATTTTTCGCTGATGCCGCGGCTTAAAAAGCTGCCCACAAAGCTGCCTGTTAAAATAGTGCAGGTATTTACAATCGTTCCTAACATAAACCATCTGCTCCCTCAATAAAAAATAACGGATATTTTTATTATAAAACTATCGCGTAAAAATGTAAAACGGGCATAAAAAAACATCCTGCCAAAGCAGGACGTTGAATGCTGGTGCGGATGACAGGAGTCGAACCTGCACGCCGAAGGCGCCAGATCCTAAGTCTGGTGCGTCTGCCAATTCCGCCACATCCGCATTTAAATTGACTTTATTATTATATATTAAGCGGCTCAATTTTTCAACATTTAAATTTTACATAAGTCTGATAGATAAAATAGAATCTGTTCTATATAATAAAATTAAAGTAATTAACTTAAAATCTATGTTACCTATTATGACAGTAAACCCGCGGAGGCAATTATGGAAGAAAAAACTACCTCCTTTAAAAAGAACGCCAACGGCAGTTACAGTAAAAAAGGCGTTGTACGCCAGACGCCCAAAGACGGCTTTGTGGAGCATGACGGGCCGGGCGGCTTGGAATACCGCAAAGGGCACGGCGTCTGGTGGACTTATGAAACAGACGACCCTAAAGTTACACGCCCGTTTTTATATATTTTTTTCGCTCTTTTTATGGGCCTTTGGAATTGGATTTTTTATAGCTGTTCACAGGGTATGGACCCTTCGGGGCGTATGTATGTGGCAACTGTTGGTTTGGGCATAAACTGCTTTTGCCTTTATGTTTTTTTCGGCTGCCTGCGCGATATACGCAAGCGTGAAAAACAGCAGCAGGAAGCCCTGCAAAAAGAAAGAGAAGCAAAGCGCCGGACGGAAGGCTAAAATAAAATACAGCAGAAAGAAACGCCGTGACACAAGCCGCGGCGTTATTATTTTTACCAGTTATTCTCCCCACGTTGCTCCCAATACACTCTGATTGGTTGCTCCAACAGAAAACACAAAAACGCTGCACCTGCATTGGTACAGCGTTTAACAGATAAAAAAATGGTGATCCACCCGCGACTCGAACGCGGGACACCCTGATTAAAAGTCAGGTGCTCTACCGACTGAGCTAGTGGATCACGTTATTTGGCTGGGGCGGCTGGACTCGAACCAACGCATGCGGGAGTCAAAGTCCCGTGCCTTACCGACTTGGCTACGCCCCAAAAATATGGGGTGACTGGAGGGATTCGAACCCTCGCGTAACGGAGCCACAATCCGCCGTGTTAACCGCTTCACCACAGCCACCATTTTACCAAGATACGCTTGGCGACGAATGTAATTCTATCATAGCAGACAGGTTCTGTCAATATTTTTTGTAAAAATTTTTAATATAAAATGTCATTAATTTTACAAAACCGCTTTTTGCGGCTATTCGCGTTCAAACCACGCTTTGGCCCACGCCAGTGCCGTAGGCGTTTGTGCTAGGCCGCCGTCAGCAGTTTCGCGCAGCGCGCAGGGCATGGAATCGCCCACCCATTTCATGGCATCAATGGCTTCGTCCGCCGGTATAAAGCTGCCGATGCCTGCCAGCGCCATTTCTGCCGCCAAAAGCGCCTGCACTGCCGCACCGCCGTTGCGTTTTATGCAGGGCACTTCCACAAGCCCTGCCACAGGGTCGCACACCAGCCCCAGCATGTTTTTAAAAACAATGCTTACGGCAGTACCTGCCTGCGCAGGAGTGCCGCCCAAAGCGTCAACAGCCGCGCCTGCCGCCATGGCCGCCGCACTGCCGCATTCTGCCTGGCAGCCGCCAACCGCACCCGCAAGCGAGGCACGGGCTGCAATTACAAGCCCGATTTGCCCTGCCACAACAAGCGCGCGTGCCAGCTGTTCTTCCGTTAAATTACAGTGCTTTTTTAAAGCCAGCAGCACGCCGGGAAGCACGCCTGCCGCACCGGCCGTGGGAGCCGCCACAATTCTGCCCATGGCAGCGTTGCATTCGCTTACGGCAAGGGCATAAGTTACGGCGTCCGTTGCAAGAGCGCCCAAAAGTTTATTAAAGCCGGGCTGCGCTGCCGCGTTTTGCAGTTTAAGCGCACTGCCGCCGGTTAAGCCGCTGTGCGAGCGCACGCCCGTCAGCCCGTAGGCTGCGGCTTCTTCCGTTACTTTCAGCATCTGTGCCATTTTGGCAAGCAGTTCTTCCTCCGTAATTTCCAGTTCAGCAGCGCTCTGCGGCAGCAAATAAGCGTTCAGGCTCAGTTTTGCAGCTTCCGCTTCTTCTATTAATGCGTTTAATGAAATTTTGTCGTTTGCCATCTTTCACCTCAAAGCACGCTGTCTACAAAGCGCACCGTGTCAATAGGCGGCAGCGCCGCCAGCAGCTGCACTATCGCAGGCTGCACTTTCTGGTCGCACTCAAGCACCATGGTTGCCAGCCCGCCTTTATTTTTGCGGAACACGCGCATGGTTGCGATATTTACGGACGCACTTGCCAGTGTGCTGCTTACAAGCGCAATCACGCCGGGCTTGTCGGTATGCGATACCAACAGCGCAGGCAGCTTGCCGTCCAATTCAACCTCCGCGCCGTCAATGGCAGATACCTTAACCTGCCCGCCGCCGATGGAGGAACCGATAACCTCGCAGCTTTTGCCGTCTTTTGCAGTCAGCGTAAAGCGCGCTGTATTGGGGTGGGTTAAATCACCAAGGTTTACTTTGGCAAAATTATATTCCAGCCCTGCTTCCGCGGCATATTTACGCGCCTGCGGAATACGCGCGTCATCAGGCAGCCAGCCCATAAGCCCGGCCAAAAGCGCCACATCCGTGCCGTGCCCGCGGTAGGTATGCGCAAAGCTGCCGTGCAAATCAATCTGTGCTTTAACGGGCGCCGCGCCCAGAATACCGGCAGCTAAAAGCCCCAGCCTTACCGCGCCAGCCGTATGCGAACTTGAAGGGCCAATCATTACAGGCCCGATAATATCTATAATATTCATACTGCTCCTTTATTCTTCACTTGCCAGTGAGCGGTGCCCCAAAGCCACGCACAATTCGTCAAGGTTCAGCACCCCCACCGCCATATATATGGCAACGCACAAATGCTCGCCGCTGCGGGCAATGCCTATTTTGCCGCCCACGTTAAAGCCTGCCGCCTTCGTCACAAGCTGCTCCAAAGCAGCGTGGGCAGCGCCCGCAACTGCGCCCGCGCCAACATGGGTTTCCGTAACAATGCCCTGACGCTGCGCCGCAACAACGGCACGCTCCACAATTTTAACAACGCTCGGCATAAATTCGCCGCCAAAATCAACCGCCGTGCTGCGGATGCCCTTTGCCGCCAGCTGCTCTTTTATGCGCTGCTCCTCTGTGCGGTTTTCGGTAACGGCAATGCGCAGCGCCGCACGCCCTATTTCAATGCTCGTCAGTTTCTGTTCTGCCATGGTCAGTCTTCCTCCACCATTTCCGGTTTTTTAATAGGTGTTTTGTCAAACACGGCTACAATAAGGAACACGATAATACACAGCAGCCATTCAAAATAAATTACATGCTGCAAAACATGCAGTGCCGGTACAAACTCCCATACCACAAGGCCCAAAAGCCCAGCCAGAGTAGTCCAGAACGCGCTGCTGCTGCGGCACAAACCGGGCGCAAACACCGTAAACAAAAATACGCAGGTCAGCGCCGTCGTCATCGAAAGCCCTGCCACCATGGTTTTTAAAATACCGGCAGCGTTAAAAGCAAACCATAAGGTTATAATGCCAACCGCCAGAATAGTCAGGCGGTTAATTTTAACAAAGTGGTCGTCCGTTACGGACGGATTAATAAAGCGTTTGTAAATATCCTGGCTGAACAGCGTGCCTGCGCCCAGAAGAATTGTGCAGGCGGTAGATACGTCCGCTGCCCACAGCGCCGCAAGCGTAGTGCCCGAGGCAATGGGGTCAAGTGCCATAACAACTTTAGGCAAAGCCAGCGTTGCCGAAATTTCCGGGAACTGCACCTTGCCGATAATGCCTAAAAGCGCGCACAAAAAGCCTACCGGGAAAATTAAAAGCCCGCCAAGAATAAAGCCGTTGCGCGCGGTTTTTGCGTCACGCGCACCGCAGGCAATCTGCACAGGGCCCTGCGCCGTAATGGCCTGCGTAATCATAACAATAAACCAGCCGATAATAACGGCAAGAGGAATGCCCGCAAACGGGTCAAACCAGTCGAGCCCGGCAGGAAGCTGCGCCGCAATGTTTTCTATGCCGCCGCTGTGGTCTACCGCTGCCACGCAGGAATATAAAATGCCCGCGTAAATCAAAACAACGCTGACGATATTGGACAAACCGCTCGACCACAAACCGCCGATGAGCGTAATGCCGATAAATACCACCGCGCTCACAATCATGCCGCCGCGGAACGAGAAATATTCGGGCAGAAGCGAAGCCAAAATCGCGCCGCCGGCGAGATACTGAAGCGCCGTAATAACGGACATGATAATTACAAGCCCCACCGCGCTGATAACGCGGCCTTTGGTATCATAATATTTTTCAAAAAATTCCGGAATGGTGGAAACCTTCATGGCACGCAGCTTACCCGCCGCCACAAGACCCATAATAATGGCGCCCGCGCTCCACGCCGCGTTGTACCAGCCTGCCGCCATGCCAACCTTGTAAGCGTTTTCGGCAACGCCAACTGTAGAAGCCGCACCAACGGCAAGGCCCGTAATATTAACGGCAATCAGCACCGGGCCAAGTTTGCGCCCTGCAAAAAGATACTCCGCAGAGCCTTTATCCGCCCTGCTTTTAACGTAAAAACTTATTGCGAACAAAAGCGCAATATACACAACAACAATAATCAACTGAACATTCATCCTGCTGCACTACCTTTCTTCACAAAAAATCCGCTCTAAGCTACAATACTACCCTCCTGCTTTTAAAATTAGTTATATTATATCAACAATTTTTATTAAAGAAAAGTAAAAACTCTGCCCCTACAGTTTAAAATTTTGTAAAAAATTTAACTAAACAGCCCCTTTAACAAGGATTTTGCGCTTTTGTGCCGAATAATTAAAAGATTGCAGAGTGAATTAAATTTACAGCCCCGCGCTGCGGCTTTAATTCACATTGCAAACGGAAGGAGGGACCGCCAATGTACAGAATTATGAAAAGCACCAATAACGGCATGGACGAACTGGAACTGGACAGCCTGGAAAAAGGCTGCTGGATAGATATCGTCAGTCCCTCACCCGAAGAACTGCACGAAGTGGCGGACGCCACCGGCATTCAGATGGACTTTTTAAGCGCCGCGCTTGACGATGAAGAAAAATCCCGTATCGAAACCGAAGATGACCAGATACTCACCCTTATCGACATCCCTGTCCTGCGCAGCAACAAGGATTACGACACCCTGCCGCTCGGCATTATCGTATCGGCAGATTACATCGTTACCGTCTGCCTGGAACCTAACGCCGTTATCGCCGATTTTTCTTCCTACAACTATAAAATGTTCAGCACCTTTAAAAAGACGCGCTTTCTCTTTCAGATACTCTATAAATCGGCAACATTATATCTGAAATACATCCGCATTATTATCAAACGTACCGACGAACTGGAACAGCACCTGCGCCAGTCCATGGAAAACAGCGAACTTTTTAATATGCTGGACTTACAGAAATCCTTAACATACTTTACAACCTCCCTGCGCAGCAACTACATTGTAACCGAAAAACTACTGCGCCTGCGCTCCACCAACCAGAGCGCACACCTCATCAAACTGTATGAAGAAGACGAGGATTTGCTGGAGGACGTTATCATCGAATACAAGCAGGCTATCGAAATGGTTGAAATGTACAGCCACATTTTAAACAGCATGATGGAAGTGTTCGCCTCCATCATCAGCAACAACCTGAACCTTGTAATGAAATTTCTGGCATCCGTAACGATTATACTGGCCATACCAACCACCATCGGCGGCTTATGGGGCATGAACGTGCCCGTGCCGCTTTCCGACAGCCCGTACGGATTTCTTGTAATAGGCGGCACCTCGCTTCTGGTTGCCGGGGTTACCGGTTACTGGCTGTGGAAACGCCGCATGTTTTAAGGAGCACAAATGAGCAAAATTTTAGCGGAACAGTTACTTAATGGCATTATACTTGCCGACAACGACAACAGAGAATACATTTACCTGCCCGGCGGCGAAGTTGGCAGCGAAGACCCGCACTGCGTATTTGAAAAAAACGGTGAGCGCGCCGGCGACCTGCCGCTTGAAGAAGCGGTGGAACTTGCCAAACGCCTGCACCTATCTCCGGGACGCCATCCGGAACTTGGCTCACGGGCGTGGTGAAGGGAATCCTGCCTGCATAAAACCAGCAGTGCAGCTGCCCGGCTTTACATTTTACTAAAAACTTTTTGAATACTACAAAAAACACCTGTGGAAATATCCACAGGTGTTTTTATTTAATGCACTACTTTTAAATCTCCATGCCGCCATCTACAAAGTTTACTTCTGCTTTACGTTCACGGAAGTTTTTATTGCGGTCAAACGGAGCATCGTTAAAGAGGTAGTTCCAATGCGAAGACGGGTCATTATCCAGCTCAAACGGCGAATATACAAGGCTTATATCATAACCAAGGTTATTGGGGTTAAATAAGCCATTAATATTACTGCCAAGAATCTGCTGGGAATACAGCCAGTTTCCGGAATTTGCCATAGCGTCATCAGCCACGCCCTGAATTAAGCCGTTATTGTTATTAAATGCGCCAAAACCATCCGGTGCAGAAATTGCGCCAATAGCAATAAGCGCTTTAATATCATCCGCAGTAATCTGATGGAACTCGCCATAATGTTTAGCGCTGAAATATTGGTCCACAAGGTGCTGGTCTACAACCGTTACTTTGGTTAAGAATACGCTTAACATCGGCAAGGTTGAACCGTCATAAATCTTCCAGCCGTTTGCGCCAAATTTAAAGCCGGCATAAGTACCTTCTTGCAGCCACTTGTCAGAACCATCAATTACATAATAATTTTTAATTCTGCCTGTGCCACTGCCAATTAAATCCTTAGCAACACCGTAAACATATTGTACAGTACCGCTGTTTGTGCCAACAAGATTGCCAGTAGAAGCTGCGTTGCCTTTAACTTCTCTTGTTGTGTTATAGGCATTGCTTAATGTACCGCTGTTATTGCCGACCAAGCCGCCAACATTGGTATCGCCGGTAATAGTTTGATTTTGACCATTTTCCGTCATTACAGTGTTAAATACCTGCTCGATTGTACCACTGTTGCTGCCTGCAATGCCACCGACATTTGTGCTGCCGCTTGCATTGATTGCACCGGTATTGTAGCCTGCGGTTAAGCTGCCCTTCTGGTTATCACCAATAAGGCCACCGATGTTTTGGCCTGTACCTGCTGTAAATTCATAATCACCGTCATTATCAGTATCACCATAAGTACCGGACATTAATAACACCGTTGTTGTAAATTTTATTAATATACATCCCGGCATCTTCACCAGTAACAGTATATCTTCCTCCTTCGATATTACCAGTGTTAACGCCAATTAAGCCGCCGACATTATTTGTACCAATAACCTGCCCATCAACTTCGTTTATAAGGCTTGATTCACTAATGTCACCACTATTAACGCCAAAAATACCGCCGGTTCCGTTGCCGCCTTTTCCTATAACTGCACCGTTATTTGTAAGTTTGGAATTAGTAATATCTGCATTATTTTCTGCAAAAATACCGCCTGCACCGCCAGCAGTTGCAAACACAGTACCTGTGTTGGAAGCTTCAACACCATTTAAAGGATCATTATTTACTGCATTATTCTGCCCAGCAACGCCACCAACATAGTCTTTACCTGTTACATTACCGCTGTTGCCTGCCATATTTTCTAAAGTACCGTCATTTTTACCAACAATACCGCCGACATAAGTTGCGCCATCAGCATTTACATCTGCCGTATTGGTAGCATTATTAATAATGCCTTTTTCAGTATTTTCACCGGCAATACCGCCAAAGAATTGAGCTGTTTGATTTTTGTCTTTTACATTAAGTTCAACATCATTGTTGGCATTGATAATAGTACCGCTGTTCCTGCCTGCAACGCCGCCAACATACTGCTGCCCGGTAATTGTGCCGCGGTTAATAAGGTTAACGGTTTCGTCCGTTTCTTTATTACCAGTAGTTATAATTCCTGCATTATCTCCTGCAATACCGCCTACATATTGTTCGCCAGTAATAGCAGCTGAACTATCGTTAACAAGGTTTTTCAAAGTTGCACCAGCTTCATTGCTGCCAACCATACCGCCTACATACTTAACACCGGTAATAGTACCGTTGTTGCGTCCGTTGGTTACGCTGCCGCTGTTTACACCAACAAGCCCACCAACATATTCGCTAATATCATTACCTTTAGTTGCACCTGTAACGCTGGTTGCATTAACAACATTGCTTACAGTTTTTCCGGATTTGTTTTCACCAATAATACCGCCGACCTTATCATTGCCGCTGACGATACTTTCGTTATAACCACTGTACATATTGCCGTTGTTTGTGCCGATGATGCCGCCAATATTACTGCTGCCTGTTGCACCGCCGTTAGTAACACCAAGGCTATCCACATACTGAACATTGCCGTTGTTTATGCCTACCACGCCGCCAAGGCCAGCACTTGTACCACTAGTAACATTTGTATCTACTGTTACCGCGCTGTCGCTGAAGCTGTTGGCAAGGCCGCCATTATTTGTACCAACCAAACCACCTGCAACGGCACTGGAACTGCCTGCGATAACGCTGCCGGTGCTTTCAACATCGTCAACAGTGCCGCCGTTGTTATTAACACCAACAATGCCGCCTGCTTTGCCATCCTTACCAGTAACGGTTACAGTGTTGCCAAAGGTTACAATGCCTTCAATGCGTCCGCTGTTCTCGCCTGCAACAGCACCGGCAGTTGTTGTACCTGTAAATGTACCGCTGTAAATGTTAACGTCTTTAACAACGCCGCCTTTGCCGACAGTACTGAAAATACCTGCGTTATCACCACTAACAGTTAAACCAATAATGCGGTTGCCGCGCCCGTCAAAAGTGCCATTATAACCAGTAGTACCACCAATAGCTTCATAACCATTACCTATGTCACTGGCGTTAATGTCATTCTTTAAGGCAAAATTAAAATCAAGAAAATTATTGTTTTCCTTTGCAGATTGCTGAATACCTTTTAACTGCTCACCATCACTCACCCAGATATAAGTATAATCTTTTACATGATTATTTCCTGGTTCACCAAGTTCTTCCCCATTGACGGCAACATTCATAGAATCAATTTCCGTTTTAAACTCATGCTCATTTCCGTCTGCATCTGTGGTGTCAAATTTTTTTAAATCAAACTTTTTGCCATCCCACATGTCAACTGCAAGTTTAGCATCGCCGCTTGCAGAATTTAAAGTAATTAAATTATCCGTATCGGCATTAGTATTTTCAAAATGATGCATAAACTCGTGCAGTTTTTCAGCAGCAGTTACTTTACTATCTGTATTTTCAGCAAGTTCATTCTTTGCCTGTACCTGCCCGATATTGGTAATATCAAGCACAACTTCGCTGTCTGCACCGGTGCCGTTAAGAGTTAAATTACCGCCGATGTCAAGGTCGCTGTCAACATAAACATCGCCCGTGCCGGTTACTGTTAAACTTCCGCCGGTAGTAATAAGCCCCTGCTCTTTGTTGCCAAAATACAGGTTAACGTTGCCGTTGCCAATATTTTCGCTATCTGCATTAGTTCCTGCATTAATGGTAATATTGCCATCAACAGCAGAAGCACCGGTAGTATGTGCGTAGTGATCGCCCATATTGGCAATATCATCATATTCATTTGCTATTTCGCCAACATTATTAATAGTGCCATATTCTTTGCCTATGCCTGCAATATTGGTAGCTTCACCTTTAGTTGCCGATGTCAGTTGTCCATACACATCAACATCTCCGCCGGTAACAGTAATATCGCCTGCCGATTCTCCATCCGCGGCATTACCGATAGCAGTTACATCACCATAAATAGTTACTTTGCCGTCAGTTTCAATAGTTACAGATGAACCGTAAATTTGTGAAGCACTGCCCAAACTAATATCATTTCTGTTTCCATCAAGCTTTAAATTGCCATCAGCATAAATTGTACCGCCATAATAACCTGTACCGCCGGTAGCCTTAAAATTATCCAGCGTTACACCAGCTCCGTAAACAGCCAGCCCTGCATCATTGTTTATGCCAAGCTGCTGCCAATCAAACGATAAATCTTTAGAAGCCTCAATAATAGTTAAAAGCGGATTATAGGCAGTACCGTATTGAATATTTGTAATACCGTCTATATTTTTATTCTCATCAAAATATTTTTTTGAATTAGGTAAATATTCATTTAAAATAGGTGTTGTGCCGTCATATACGCGCCATAACCCTGATGTAGAATCTAAATCAACGCTGCCAGACCCTAGGCCATTAGCTTTAGCAATAAAGGTTATCCAAGATTCATCGTCATTCATACCACTGTAGTTTATTTCATATGCTCCTTGGGTTGATGCTTTATCATAAGTAGTATTACTGCGTGTTATATATACTACGTTATCTATATTGATTTCACTATTCTGCCCTGTTGTAGTTACATTCTCAAGCGCCGATCCATATACTGCGCCAACTTCACCGTTTTCAGAATATAAATCGCCCGTTGTATAAACGTTTTTGATATCTAACTTGCCTTCGCTTTCGCCACTTATACCTTTATAGCTTACAACGGTGCCAACAACACCCCCAACGCCATTAGTATTTTTATCCACTTTCCCTTTAAAAGCCCTAATAACACCAAGGTTATAAGCATTACTGATAGTTGTATTGCCCCTGCCAATGTTAGCTGCACCTACAAGCCCACCAAGCTGAACACCTACATCTGCGCCATCGTTATGTACAACTGTTATATTACCGGTATTAAAAACATTATTAATTTTACCTGCAGACATATAACCAACAATACCGCCGGTAACAGCAGCAGCGTTATAAATTTCGCCTGCATTATAGGCTTTTTCGATAGTTCCGCTTAAACGGCCTGCAATACCACCAACATGGCGTCCTTTATAAGTATATGTTTCATCGCCAATCTGCCCTTTGTTATAAACATCATACAAGTATGCTCTTGCAGACGAGTTTTCTGTTGTATCACCTACGATACCGCCCATATTAAGCGGTATTGTGCCACCTGCCGAGATACGTGTACTCATTATATTACCAAGGTTATAAGAACCGGCAATTTCACCGTTATACATCATACCTACTATACCGCCAATTGCTGTATAGCCGCGTACATCACCGGTATTATAGCTATTGGAAACAGCGGCTTCATTTACATTGCCTGAATTAATAGTTATTGTATTGCCACGGTCAATTTTACCAACAACACCCCCAACATTTGCAGCTGTGCTTGCATCGCTTATATGACTTTGGTCAGTAATATCAAGTGTATGCACAGTGCCGCGGTTAGCACTATTAGTTACATAAACATTATTACCATCCATATAACCGATTACGCCGCCAATATTGCCAACTATATATTTGCCATCATTGTTACTGTCAGCTGCCGCATTATAATCATGTCTGATTGTCTCTCTAACAAAATCGTTTCCATAACGTGCGCCAGTTGCCATAATATCGCCACCGTCGTTAATGCCGTTAGTAACGGTATAATGCGGAGTATCTTTATTAGTGCTATCACCTTTAGTACTACCAAAATACCCTGCTACACCACCAACATTATGTGCGCCGCGCACTTCATTTTCACGGTTAGTTGCATTAGTAATATTGGTGTCAACAGCACTGCCAACTATACCGCCTACATTACCAGCGTCATAGTAGTCATTATTAGTATCCTTGCTACTGCTTACATCTCCTGTATTTAAAACATCTGTTATTGTACTGTCAGCAGAAGAAGTACCGGCAATACCACCAACGTTAGCAACATTTACATCTATCGAAACAATACCCTTATCAAGAGAGCTGCCATCAGGAAGCTTGTTTACATCCGCTATATCTGTATGATAATTATATTTATCTGTTACACTACCACTCGCCAATACCGTGCCGCTGTTTTCGGCATTTTGTACGATGCTGCCTTCCATATTGCCGACAATACCGCCTACATTGTAAGCGCCGGTAACGTCCATGCGGTTGTAAACAGTTTCAACATTTTCAACCGGTTTGCCATTAACTTCAGACGGATTACCAATAGTAGAGTTTGAAGCACTGCCAACCAAACCGCCCACATTATGGCCATTGCCGGATACATCGCCGAGGTTATAGCTGTTACCGATAATTTGGCTTTTATAATTATCGGCAGTACTACTATCCTTCATCTCACCGATTAAACCGCCAACATTAGTTTCGATTGTACTATTACCTTCAATAGTACCAGTATTAATGGCATTTTCAACTGTCGTTCCATCCGCACTGCCCACAATACCGCCAACATTGCTGTCGCCGCTGACAGCAGCACTGTTAACAACATTAGTAAGAGTTGTATTGTTTGCATTGCCTACTATTGCACCGACATTATTACTGCCTGTAATGCTGCCGCCTACAAGTGTTACGTTGCTGATAGTTGCATTATTTGTATAACCAAATAAACCGGTATTTTCTCCACCATTTTTAATTGTTAAACCAAAAATATTATAATCAATTCCGTCAAAATTGCCGGTAAAAGCTTTGCTATCATCACTACCGATGGATGTAAAACCGTTTTGTTCAGTACTCGTCGCATCAATACTATTTCTTAAAGCATAATTGCCGCTAAGGGTATTAGCATTTTTACCAATGGCTTGCAGTTGTTCAACATCTTCTACCCACATGTAACCGTTGGCTTTAGTTAAAGCACTGCCGTTAACAGTAGCAATAGCTGTATCAGTATCTACATTTTCATAACCGTCAATTTCATCATAAGCATCATAACCGATAATAATATTTTCTGTATTATCGGCAGAAGTTGTAATATTTATGTTTTTGTAACCAAGTTTATCATTACCGGCTTCATCTTTTATGCGCTCGCTGTCGATAACAATGCGCCCGTTGCCTTCAAATGTAACTTCGCCCGCATTGATATTACCAAGACTCATTAAGACGGCGTCAGCATTTTTGCCAGTATTAATCATCTCAGGTGTAATTTTACCCGCAAAATCACCTAATTCACTTTCATTCAAATACTTATTTGATACATATAAGCTGCCAACGTTAATTTGCGCACTGTTGCCAATTTGTACGCCTGCCGGGTTAACGATAAAAATATTACCATTGTTATTGGCGTTAATTGTGCCGTAAATTTGCGACATACTACCGCCGGCGTTAACATAGTTTAAAGTATTATATCCACCTTCTACTTGCGGTCCCTTAAAATTGACGGTCGCACTGCCACCGACATCAAAACTATCCCAAGTAATAACAGCATTATTTACTGATTGCGTAATATTCATCTCAAGACTGTTATTAGGATTTTTTAAAATTGTTCCTAATTTATCATTAACAAAATGACCATTTTCAGGCAGCGCATTATTTGCCACTACGCTGGTTGCTGCGTGCAACGGCAGGGTGTACATTACTGCGGAACCTGCCAAAAGGCATATAAGTAAATTACGCTTAAGTTTTTTATGTTTGCTCACGATAAAACCTCCGTAACATTAACCGTTTAAATCAGTTAAGCTGTTTATACAAAATTAAAACATTTTATAAAGCTGGAACCACAGCCTGCCGTCATGGTCGTCGCGCTCAATGCGGTCAGGGCGCGCGTCAATCTTGCGGGCGTAATCAAGCTGGGCATACCAGTCGCCCGGTTTGGCATAGCGTAAGCCAACGCCCCAGCCTGCCAGGTGGTCCATAGTGCCGTCGTATTTATTTTTAACGGCGCCGCTGTCGATAAACACAGCTGCTTCCAAACCTTCAATGCCGGTTGCGCGGCGGATTTCAGCCGTTGCCAGGTAGCCAAGGTCGCCGTAGCCATCGCTTGCGCCATAGGCACGCACGCCGTTAATGCCGCCAAGGTAAAACTGTTCGCTGCCGTCAAGCGCGCGGCTTGCCATTTGCCCGCTGGCTTTAATGCGGTAATTCCAGTCTCCGTCATACCAAACGTTCAGCAAGTCACCGGTCAGTTTATGGTAGCCGCCGTCATAATAAGCATTCTGCCCTTCGGTATCAATATCGCCGTACCAGTAAATTAAGCTGTACTGCGTAAACTGGTTTACATTGTACTGGCTGCCGCTGATGCCGATATGCACAACGTCGGCGTCTTTTTCGGTTTTCATGCGTCCAAGCTCGTTAACGCTAAAGCGCAGTTCGTCTTCAATGTCGCGGTGGTCGTAACCGTAAATAGCGGTAATGCGGTTAGAGCGGTCGCGGTAAACGGGCGTCATGCCGTAAAGGCTGATGCCTTTGGATTTGCCGAGCGTATCGTAAAAGCTGTTGGTGCTGAGTTCGTAACTGCTCTGGCTGTAAGCCACGCCCATACGTGTGCCGCGGCTGCCGATTGGCAGTTCGTAACGGATGCCGTAGTTTTTAACATCATGGCTGGAAAGCATGCCGTTTAAAATAAATTTATCACCAATTTTGCCGGGGTTGTTAATTTCGGTATTAAAGCCGTAGCGGTAACGCCCGCTCCAATAACCGCCGCCGTTATCTGTAAAAACATAATTGTTCCATACGGGTCTGCGGGTTGCCTGTACGTCGAGGCTGGTTGTGCCCGGCTCGCCGCCCGGTTTTAAAACAGCGCGTGCCTGTACGCCCGGAAGGTCGTTAATATTGTTAATGGCGTCTTCCAGTTTGCTGTCAGTAATAGTGCTGCCCGGTTTTAAGCCGCTAAGGTAGTTATTCAGCACGCCGGTAGCAATATCGCTGTCATTTTGCGTAATATTTATTTTATCGTAATTGGCTACATACACTTTTATTTCAAGGCTGCCGCCTGCAACTTCCTGCGGCGGAACAACAGCCTGTGCAACCGTATAGCCGCATTCTTTAGCATATGCCGTAATCTCTGCCGTTAAATTATTCAGTTCCGCAACTTTAACGCTGCGTTTTTGGTATTTGTTTAAAATTTCCTGAAGGCGTCCCACTTTATCCGGCAGTTCAAAGCCGGTAAGCTTAATGCTTTTAACATAAAAAGCAGGGTCATCTTTTGTACCGGTGTTACCAGGACGGAATTCTCCGGATGGAGTTTCATCCCCACTGATAACATCCTGCTGACCGGTACGGTTGTACGGGTGCGGCGTAACAGATTCCTTGTCAAAAGTAGGTATCGGCGACTGTGCTAAAGCGCTGCTTGCCACTAACAGGCACACTGCCGCCATCCCAACGGTTTTCTTCACAACTATCACTCCCCAAAAAATTATAAATACAAAAGTCTGTTTTATTTTAATAACTTTACATTAATTGATATTAATATATTTTAACATATTACAGACAAAACTGACAAGTAGGGGTATAGTTTGTTTTTTAGCTGTAAGAGTAATATTTTTATTATTTATTAAAATACACAATGCCATTCAGCAGTCTTTTTTATAAATACCTGTTTTAATTATTTTATAATTATGCCTTTTAAGCGGCATAAAAAATAAGCCCCTGCCGTTAAGGCAAAGGCTTACTTTTCTCTTATTATTTTATTACAATTACAGGCACGGAAGCATTTTCGATTACTATATGGCTGACGCTGTTTTTAAACAGGCCTTCAATAGCACCGAAACCGCGCGTGCCAATGATGATGGTATCGCATTTTTCCTTGCGGCACTGCTTGATAATTTCCGGCGCAGGGCGGGTGCCGATAACCAGCACATAAGAGCAGGGAATGTTCTGCTCATCGATTATGTGCTTTGCAGCGCCCAGAACTTCGTTGCCTATCTGCATGGCAGGCCCGTTCACGTCACCGGCCAGTTCGCCTTCCAGCGGCAGCTGCGGCGTATGCTGCAAGCCCTCGCGGGCAACGGTTAAAACAACCAGCTCCGATTCCGCCATTTTTGCAATGCCGATTGCATATTCCAGCGCACGCCACGAATATTCAGTACCGTCTATTGCTACCAATAATTTTTTCAGCATAGTATCACTTTATTTCACAATCAGCACAGGAACAGCCGCATACTGCGAAACCTTGCTGCTAACGCTGCCAAGGAAAAATTCGGCAATGCCGGAAAGGCCGCGGGAACCGATAACGATTGCATCTGCCTGAACTTTTTTGGCAAGGGCGATAATGCGTTCCGAAGGATGGCCAACTTCCATATCGTAGCTTACTTCATGCGGATAATCGCCAACAATGTTTTTAGCGTATTCAAGCACTTTGTCGCCGATGCGTTCCAGTTCGCTGTTGCCGCGGCTGATAGTGCTGTGGTCAAGCGGTACTGCAAGCAGAGCTGCGTTATTGTACGGCTGGATAACGTTTACTACAACAATTTCACTGTTAAATTTTCTGCCAATTTCCAAAGCATTATTAAGTGCGCGCCATGACGTTTCGGAACCGTCGACAGGCACCAGAATTTTTTTAAACATACTACACACCTCCCGATATGGCTTTTGCCATATCTTTTATGTTTTAAAATGTTCTACTTTTTTTAATAAAATCCTGCAAAGCGGCAAATTTTTACGATTATCTTTCCTCGCGGTCGTACGAAAGGCCCAGAGCCTGCGGGGATGCGCTGCGCCCGCCGCGGCGTTTTAACACCAGCACAAGCACCAGCACCGTAAAAATGTACGGCAGCATATTAAGTATAAAGCCCGATACCGGCACGCCGAGCACCTGCAAATTAAAGCCCAGTGCGTCGATGCCGCCAAAGAGATACGAACCTGCCATGGCGCGCCAGGGGTCCCACAGGGCAAAAATTACAAGCGCAACGGCAATCCAGCCGCGTCCCGCCGTCATGTTCTCAAGCCAGCTTGGAGCATAGGCAAGCGACAGGTACGCACCGGCAACGCCAGCCAGCGCACCGCCAACTACAATGTATAAATAGCGCAGGCCGAAAACATTAATGCCCGCCGCATCTACCGCCGCCGGGTTTTCGCCCATGGCACGCAGAAACAGCCCGCTGCGCGTTTTATAAAAATACCACGCCGCAAGCGGCACCAAAAAGTAACTTACATACACCAGCGCATCCTGTTTGAACAGAATGCTGCCGATAATGGGAATATCGCTTAAAAGCGGTACGGCAATTTTGTCGAATACCGCACCGGCAGGCTGGCCTACGTAATCCTGCCCAAGGTAGCCGCTGAGCCCCGTGCCGAACAAGGTTACAGCAAGGCCGCTTACAACCTGGTTGGCGCGCAGGGTTACGGTTAAAAACGCGTGAATAAGCGCCAAAAGCGCGCCAGCAATAACAGCCGCCGCAACGCCTGCCCACGGGCTGCCGAAGCTATTGCCTGCAATAAAGCCTGTGCAGGCGCCGATAAGCATCATGCCTTCAACACCAAGGTTAATAACACCGCTGCGCTCGCAGATAACTTCGCCCAAAGCGGCGTATAAAAGGGGCGTGCCCATAGTGATGGCGGCAGCCAGTAACGAAACGATAAAATCTTCACTCATTTTCAGCACCGCCTTTCACAATACGCAGTTTGTAGCCGGTAAAAATTTCCGTGCCAACCACAAAAAACAGCACCGGCTCCAGCATTGGGATGGTGATATGGATCCACTGCTGGAATGTAC